>JGI24700J35501_10930181_pt1 | contig 11949 bp, 9 predicted proteins | sample TergutTh196P1_FD_35501 | JGI IMG/M metagenome (IMG submission 35501) | reverse complement strand
ACTTCAGTTTTTAGAGGTTTTCGTACCCTTTAGAGAAAACCGCAAACTCCTAACTGCCTGCAGTATAAGGAGTTAGCGGTTTTCTCTGAGCAGCCTCCAAAAACCCCATCTGGGTTTTTGGAGGCTGCCTATAACAGGAATTAAAAACTGAAGTTTTGCAATTCCCTCATCATTGTAGCTTTTTGTGTCGATAAACCCAATATGTCGGCAAGTTACATAAAACATCAGAATGTAGAAAAACGGCGCAGCCGCTCTCGCACACATAAAGAATCGGCATTTATGGGGCAGGATTTTATACATCAGTTTAAGCAAAAGCCTGATTCGACAAAAAAGAGGGGCGGAGCAAAGGGGCAGATAAAAGCCTTGCTAAAACCCTTGTTAAAGGTGCTGTCCAAGGCAAGGTCTAGGTTTCAAGCGCCAAAGCCCGCCGGCGGGGCGGAGCCGGGGGCGGCTTTTGCAGCCTCTAAAGCGAAGGCAAAAGCCGGCAGGCCTAGCGGGCGGCGCAGGAGCCGTTTCAACATTCCCCTGCCTTCCCCTGTAACTCTGGTTTTAATTGCCGGAACCATTTTGATCTCCCTTGCAGTCCTTAGCTGGAGGGAGCTTGATTCCCTTATAATGGAAGAAGGCGCATCCGGGGCGGCCGAAAGCGGCGGGGCTGTAAACCAAGGCACGAATAACGGCGGCTCGGAGACAATTTCTGTTATCGTGCCCGTGCCGGCGGCTTCGCCCGTGGCTGTCTCGCCCGCGCCCGCTGCCGCGCCGGTAACTGTCGCCACGCCTGTTGCCTTGCCGGCTCCTGTGATTGTCGCCCAGCCTGTGGCGGCACTGGCGGCCACGCCCGCACCTGCGACCGCGACCGCACCTGCGGCCGCGACCGCGTCCAATGTCGTAACGGTAACTTTTGCCGAGCCGGTAACCGCGCCCGTTGCCGTGCCCGCGCCTGTGTTTGCCGCCGCGACAAGGCCTGTGGTTATACCTCCGGCGGCTAGCCCTGCCAGCACTGCGCCGGCACCGGCTGTATCGGGGAGCGTTGCGCCTGCGGCAAATTTGCCGACGGCAAACTTGCCGACGGCAGTCGCAAACCTGCAGCCAATCGAAATCGAAGTAAGCGAAGCGCCGGCGGATTTAAGCCCGCGTTTCCAGTGGCAAACCTACCATGTGCAAAGGGGGGATTCCGTCTCGGTAATCGCCTCTCGGTTTGGAATCTCGATGGATGCCGTCATCGCTTCCAACGACATTCAAAATGCCAGACGGCTTAGGGAAGGCGATGTTTTGCGCATTCCCAACATGGACGGGATTCCCCATGTTGTCCAAAGCGGCGACAGTATTTCCCAAATATCCAGCGTTCACAATGTCCCGCAGGATTCAATTATTCAGGCGAACAATCTTGGGAGCGGCTATTTGCACGAAGGGGCTACGATTTTTATTCCCGGCGGGCGTATGTCGCCGGAAACGCTAAGGTTAAGCCTTGGGGAGCAGTTTGTTTGGCCGGTTCGAAGGGATATAACAAGCCCTTTCGGCTGGCGCAACGATCCCTTTACGGGGCTTCGCAGTTTCCACAGGGGGATAGACCTTAGGGGGAGCATTGGCACTCCGATAAGGGCTACCAAGGACGGAACCGTGGCGGTGGTCGGCTCCAGCCGGGTCTACGGGAATTATATCATTCTTAGCCACGCCGGGGGGGTTCAAACCCTGTATGCCCATCTTTCAACCTTTGCCGTAAGGGAAGGCGAGCGGGTACGGCAGGGGGCGATTATTGGCGCGGTGGGGAATACGGGGCTTAGTACCGGGCCTCATTTGCATTTTGGGGTACATAGAAACGGAAATTGGGTAAACCCTATTGATTTTTTACACTAAAACAGCTATACTGTAGCGGTACGGGAGGTTATGTGCGCAAGCTACTATTGATTCTTTTGGCTTTTATTGCAATATTCACCTATATTAGGGAATATGACGGCCCTTGGGCCAGCGGGGTTGCGACAAACCAGCAAGATGAGTTGCACAAAGAGCTTATTCATCTTGAAATAGAAAACGATGCCACTTTTTAGTGGCGCGGTTATACGAAGGGGGTAGTGCGCTCTTGGGCGCCCCCTTTGGGACAAGAAAAATTCTCATCTGCTGATAAAGGCGGTATAAAGTGAAAGAAGTTTTTGATGAGCTTCCCCAAGGGTTGCATCTTGTGGACTTGCCACAGCCGATGGCCGGCTTTACTCGTTTTATTTCTTCGTGGTTTTTTGTCGATCCGCAAGGCCGGCGCATTCTTGTAGACCCCGGCCCGGCTAACACGATTCCCATGCTTCTGGAAAAGCTTTCTTCCCTTACCGACGGTCTTGACCTTATTTTGCTAACCCACATTCATTTGGATCATGCCGGGGGGGTTGCCGAATTGTGCGACGCTTACGGCAACGCCAAGGTGCTTGCTCACGAAAAGGGTCAACGGCATCTTGCAAACCCAGAAAAACTGTGGAAGGCTTCGCTTGACACGCTTGGCGATACGGCGGCAACCTACGGCGAGCCTGCGCCGCTTGCGCCTGAAAAGCTGCTTGCTTATGACGACAAAGAACTTTCCGGGGTGGCTGTCATGGAAACGCCCGGCCATGCGCCGCATCACCTTTGCTTCACAGTGCGGCTGGCCGGCGAGCGGCTTTTTTTCGCAGGCGAAGCCGCCGGAATGCGCCTGCCGACGGAGTCAGGGGCAATGCATCTGCGCCCGACGGCCCCGGGGAAATTCGACGCAGCCGCGGCGCTTCAGTCGCTTGACAAAATCGCGGCGGCCCTTCAAGGCGGCGAAATCTTGTGTTACGCGCATTGGGGCATAGAGCGCGACGCCAAAGCCCAAATCGCGGCGGCAAAGGAGCAGGTTGGCTACTGGCTGGATACAGTTTCCGGAATGGAAGGGCAAACGCCCGCCCGGATAGCGGACTATCTTCTCTTGAACGACCGGTTTATGGCCGGTTATTCCGAGCTTCCAGAAGACATACGCCTGCGCGAGCGGCTTGCTATCGAAAACAGCATAGAAGGCTTTTTACGATACCTTCAAGATTCAAGGGGGAAATGACAGAATATGCCTGAAAACGATGTTTTTATTCCCCCCCCTCCCCCCTCCCAGTGAAGTTTCGGCTAACATAAAGCCTAGTTTTGTCAGAAAAGCTGTCCCAAACCCTGCATCAGGCCCCGTCGCGGGGGCGCTGCCTGCGGCGTAATTTTTGACCAAAATATAACCTTTTTTTTACCCCCTGTTTACCTTTGCGTTTTACACTTGAAATATAAAGAGGCCCGTCGGGCAGCTTTCTTTGAAGAAAAATTGGCGGCAGCGCCGGCTTTCCGGCGACTGCCAGGAAAACAATAAGGAGTACCTATGAAAAAGAAAACTTGGCTTAAAAAAGGCCTGTTCGCCCTTGCCGTTTTGCTAATCTGCGCCGGCCTTTTGATCGGCCCCAGCATTCTTGCCGGAGGAGCCGAGCCGGAATTCGAAGAAATCGAAGCGCTTATCCACACGGTAAGAACGCAGGCCGCGCTGCAGCAAACCCTTGTCGCCCATCTTGACATAAACGGCGACATCGTAAGCGCCCAGCAGGTGGACGTTTTCCCCGAAGTCGGCGGCAGGCTGGCAGTAGTCCGGGCAACCCTGGGCGACTTCGTCAACCAAGGGGATGTAATCGCCGAGATTGACCCCTCGCGGCCCGGCGCGGTGTTTATGAACAGCGCCGTCCACGCGCCGATCAGCGGGGTTATAAGCAGAACGCCGCTTTCGGTGGGCATGACAGTCGGTGTCGGCACAAGCATCACGCTAATATCCGTCAACGAAAACCTGGAAATCAACGCCAGAGTGCCGGAAAGGGAAATCGCCGGCCTTGCCCCCGGGCTAAGGGCGCAAGTATCCCTGCAAGCGCACCCCGGCGAAACGTTAGGCGCAACGGTTACGCGAGTGTCGCCCGTTGTGGATGCAGTCTCCCGGACAAAACTTATCAATCTTAGCTTCGACCAGCGCGACCCAAGGGTAAGCCCTGGAATGTTCGCCCGCCTGCGGATCAGCACGCGCAGTTATAACAATGTTATAAGCGTCCCGGCAGAGGCCATTGTTTCAAACACTAACGGCGCATCAGTGTTTGTGGTAAGCCAAGATGATGATGGGCAACTCGTAGCACTAAGGCGGCAAGTTGAAACCGGCGTTACCCTGCAAGGCTGGACGGAAATACGCACGGGGATAGAAACCGGGGAAGAAGTAATCGTTCAAGGCCAGCACCTTTTAAGCGGTGGCGAACATATTCGCATTATCGGCCAAATCGCTGGGGGTGTCCAATGAGTGTCGCAAGATCAGTTATTCGCCGCCCGGTGCTTTGGTTCGTAGTATTTGCCCTTGCGACAGTTACCGGTTTTTTTCTTAGCTCGGATTTAGTCGTAGAAATGTTCCCAGACATTGAATTCCCTGCGTTGGTTGTGGTAACAGTTTACCCCGGCGCAGACCCGGAAATTGTGGAAACCGCCGTAACAAGCGTGTTGGAAGGGGCAATCGCCAATGTCGGCGGTATACAAGAGCTGTCGTCGATTTCTGAAACGCAAATGAGCATTATCATAGTCCTGTTCGCTTTTGGTACAGATATTGACATGGTGGCAAACCGAGTGCGGGAAAACGTAGACATGGTAAGCGGCTCCCTGCCGGACGACATTGTCGCTCCTATGATAATTCAGATTCGCCCAAACGATATGCCCGTTATGCGAATAGCCGTCCGCGCGGCAGAAGGCAGCGGGCTTACGCAAAACGACCTGCGGGCTTTTTCGGTAAACCAACTGGAAGACAGGCTGCGGCAAGTTGAAGGTGTCGCTTCTATTTCTACGGAGGGCGGCCAAGACCCCGTTATCCGTGTCGATCTTTACCAAAACCGGCTGGAGGCTTTTGGCATTAAAATTAGCGAAATTTCCCGTGTTTTGGCCGCCCAGAACATGAACATGGGGGCGGGCTTTATCGGGCAGGGCTTTTTGGAATACGCCATTCGTACAACCGGCGAGTTTGCCGACATTTCCGACATTGCAAACACCGTAGTTATGCAAAGAGGCGGCGCAGACATAAGGCTTCTTGATATAGGCGATGTTTTCCTCGGCTTTGAAGACGAGCGTTCCACGGTGTTTGTAGACGGCGAACCGGGGGTGTATCTTTCTGTTATGCGACAAATGGGGGCAAATATCGTGGATTTGTCGGATGCAATGTATCGGGAACTGGCGCTTTTGGGGCCGATTCTCCCCGGCAATATAAGCCTTGAAATCGTACAAGATTCAAGCGTAGAGATACGGACAATGGTAAGCGAGCTTTTGGATTCCCTTGTCATGGGTCTTGTCCTTGCCATGATTGTTTTAATCATCTTCCTTAGAAACATCAAGGCTTCCATTATTGTTGGGCTGTCCATACCAATATCGTTTGTCATAACGCTTTTGGTTATGAGCGTCTCCGGCATTACGATAAACATGATGACTCTGGCAGGTCTTATCCTTGGGCTGGGCATGACGGTTGACTGCGCGATAGTCGTTATCGAAAGTTTTACCAGTTACCGCGAAAAGGGAGAAAAACTTACAATGGCGGGCATTCTTGCCGGGGAAGAGGTTATGTCATCCCTTATCGCGGCGACTATTACCACGCTTTGTGTTTTTGTGCCGATCATACTTTTCAGAAACCAGTTGGAGCTTATCGGCATTTTGTTTCAAGACTTGGTTTTTACTATCGGCATTTCTGTTATTGCAAGTTTGTTTGTCGGCATCTTCCTTGTCCCGGTGCTTGCGAGCAAATGGCTTCCCGTACACAGCCGGGTGCAAAAGCCTTTGAAAAATCCTGTGCTTGCAAAAATTGACAGCAAAGTAGCGAATGGCATTGCCGCTATTACAAATGTTTACAAAAGGATTTTGTCAAGCGCTTTGCAAAACCGCTTGGTTACGGTTTTGTTTGTGGTATGCGCTCTTGTGGGTTCTACCCTCGCATTGGGCAGAATGGATATTAGAATGATGCCGGAAGAAGAAAGCGACACTGTTACTCTGCATATCGAGATGCCTATCGGCACAAGGTACGAGGAAACCAAAGCGGTAGCCGTTGCCGTGCAGGATTTTGCCATCGCGCAAATCAACGGCATAAACAGCATCATGACCAGTGTCGGAAGTCTTGGGCAGGCGATTGGCGGCACGGGTGTAAATGTCGCATCTATTACGATTGTTCTTGATATGGACGATCCCAATGCGGATTCCGAAACCAGCACGAGGGAAAAACTGCGCGGGGCTTTTGCGTACTTTCCAACCGCTAATTTTAATTTTGCCGAGGCCGGCATTGGAGCAATTTTGGGGGCTAACGACATCGATATTATGCTTCTCATTGACGACTTGCAGGAAGGCATGGCGACTGCCGAAACCGTTAGGCGCATACTGGAAACGGAAGTGCCGGAAGTCCAGAATATTGCGATAGACATGAACGAGGGTTTGCCTCAACTTAACATAAACATAGACCGTGTCCGCGCCGACAACTTGGGGTTAAATGTCGCCACTATTGCTATGGAAATTGCAGCTTCCATGAACGGCGTTACCGCGACTACTTTCCGGCAAAGGGGCAGCGAGTACGATGTTATTCTGCGGCTTGCTCCGGAAGACCGCCACGAGATTCCCGACTTGGGGCGGATTTTTGTCCGTTCGTCTAACGGAATGTTGTTCCCTGTTTCCAACTTTGCCGACTTCGAGCGAACTCTGGGCCCGGTTACTATCAACCGCGCAAACCAAGTTAGAACCATCAATATTACTGCAGATGTTGTCGAGGGAGCCTCCGTAAGAACTGTCGAGGCGCGTGTGCGCGAGCTTCTTGCCGAGGAAGGTATCCCTGCAATTTTTGCCGGCGAGGCCGAGGACACCGAACAGCTTATGATGACTTTTGCGATGGTTATTATTCTGGCTCTTTTGCTTGTGTACGGCGTTATGGCCGCCCAGTATGAATCTTTCCGCGATCCTTTTATCAACTTTTGCACGATACCGCTTTTGCTTATCGGCGTTGTGTTTATTCACATTATTACCGGCCAGCCGATTACGGCTTTTACTATGCTGGGTATTGTTCTGCTTATCGGCATTGTTACCAACAACGGCATTCTTCTTGTGGATTACACCAAACAGCTTGTCGCCAAGGGATGGCGCGTAACGGATGCCTGTCTTGAAGCCGGCGTAGTCCGTTTTCGCCCTGTTATTATGACTGCTATGTCAACAATGCTGGCGCTGGCTCCCATGGCCTTTGTGCCGGGCAATGCCTCGAGCATTACCGCCCCGGTGGGGCTTGTGGTTTTCGGCGGGCTTATTTCCGCAACGGCGATAACTCTTGTTTTTGTCCCCGTGTTGTACTCCCTGTTTTACGCCAACAAGAGTCCGGCTGCAGACCCGGAGCTTGAGGGCGAGTTTCCCGAACAAGTGTAAAGGGAAGTGTTAATTTCGGGCTAAAGTTCCTGCGGATTTTATCCGCACGGACTTTAGCCCGAAACTTTTTCAATACCACTTGCCGCCCCAGTAAGCTGGATACCTAAGCGCTGCGAGGGGCGGAAGGGTATTGGCGTTTATCAAGCAAATTGGGATTTTGCTGAGCAGTTTTGCCAGCATTTGATTACTCGCAGGAAAAACTGGAGTTTTGCGCGGAGACTGTTGGTTTTTTAAGTTCTGTTTTTTGACCAAATAAAGAATTACGAATTTGAAAAACATCTATTAGCAACTTTCCAAAAAGGATTCAATTGTATTAAATAGTCTGTCGCCAGTATCTGGTCCTTTTCCATTTTTTATAGCAGATACTTTTGCCCCCTTAAAGTTTTTTTCTGATATACGAACTGTATACAATATTTTGTTTTTAAATTTATGAACTGCTTTTTCCGAAATAACATTCGTTGCAAAAATAATGTTTTTACTAATTAACTTGTCAGCAAAATTTATAATATTTTCTCCTGTATTAATTACCGCATCTACAATGATAACTTTATTTGTTGATATTGGCAAACAATTTTCATAATGAAATATAACCGAAACGTTTATTCCTAGCTGCTCAAGCTTATCCGCAATCCCTAAACCAAAACAAAGGCCTGCTCGCATCATTACTATAACTGAAATATCTGTTTTATCGGAAAAATCATTAAACATTCTTTTTGCAAGAATATTTCCAAGTTTATAATGTGCATCTCGGAGCATAAATCCATGTATACCAGACTCACTTTTGCACAGATTAACAAAATGTTTAATTTCGTTGTTTTTTTCAGCCTCTAATGATAATATGCTCATAAAAACATACTCCTTTTGACCTCAATCCCTTTGTAATGCAATTGATTATATTCAAGTTGCATTATATCTGTTTTTGAATTTTCAAAAATAACTTTTATTTTGGAATTTATCTTTTCTTGTGCAACAAGGAAGCCTTTGTCAGCCACATTTAACATATCGAAATCTACCATTGAGTCACCAACAGCGATTACCTGTTTTTTTGTATCTTTTAATAATTTAACAAGATAATACTTGACAGCTCGCGAAATAATATATTTATCCGAATTAAAATTGCTACCTCCAATAAGAATCGATGGAAAATTATATTGCTCGACTACACTTTCCCAAGTGCCTAAAACTCCTGATGTTATTCCAACAGATAGATAATTTGCTCCATTTTTATTAATATCTTCGACAAGATGCATATTGAGTTGCATTTTTCCCATTGCATAAATACTTGCACGTTTATAGTCTGAAATTGAATATTTACTATATATTTTAGCAACTCTAAAAAACTGGTATAAAGAATAATGTTCGCCGTGAAATATATCTTTTAGTACAGTGTTCTCAATTCCAAGAATATTACAAAAATCGTATGTTGTATCATTATTTGAAAGCGTACGATCACAATCAAGTAAAACAACATTATTATACTTATTAAAAACGTTTTCATGTTTGGATAATACAAGTTCAGCAATTTTTTTTGAATTAAGCAAAACATCGCGTGTTTCAAGAAGAAGTGTCTCAAAAAAATCAATACATTCTTCCACATTATTATCCAATACAACAAACTCTTTGCTTTGATCATAACACATTTTTCTTAACGATTGAATTTCAAAATCTTTCCATGCATTGATTTGCTCTATACTCATAAAAGCAACATCTTTCTTTTGATGGTCTTTATTGGCCTGTTTAATAATTATCTCTGCTGGTGTATCAATATAAAAAAACACATCGTAAATATCTCGATCGCTATCCGTAAAAACCGTTTCAAGTTTACCATTTTTGTAAAAAGAGTAATGCCCATCAACTATCTTATGTCGATAGCCTGTTTCCCCAGCGATAAGCCTGTCGCAAAAAAGAATGCGAAGTTTAGTTTTTTGATTTTCATTTGCGTTTTTTAATGGTATGCCAAATAATTCATTCGACAATTTATCCAATGTCCCTGAGCCATTAATATGAATCAGCGTATTTTCACATTTTTTGTTAAGGCTTTCCATTAAACGCTCAATAAGATAGTTTTTCCCCGATCTAGACACTCCATATAATCCTATATTCATAAGTCGCTCCTTTTCAAAATATGTCGGTTAAAATAACATTCGCCATCTTTTACCGGTTTTAGCATTCGAGACATTGTTTTTTCAACTTCAAATAAACTTGTATCAAAATCGCCAATTCTGTAGCTGTTGTTTTTATAAAATCTACAACATGGGAATATCCCTTGTTTAGTAATAAATATATTTGTACGGCCAACCCCGCATAATTGCCCATAAGTACGACAATCATATTTCTTTTCATCTCTATTTTGACGTACAGCTATTTTCTCTTTTTCTTTTACAAATTGCAAAAAATTAAGATAGTCTTCATAACCAATCAGCAAGCTATTGTCATTAATATCAACTATTTGTGAAAAATTGACGTTTTCAAATTTATGCTCAATAAAAAAATTAATTACGGTTTCTTTATTTTCAAGTGTTTTCCGACTAACATTACAATTTATAATTGGACGTTCATGAAAAATAGACTCATACAGTTTAATTCCGTCAATCGTTCTTTTAAATTCTTCTTTCCCATAATTATGCAATTCTTCGTAGCCGTCAAGAGAAATATTAAGGGTTATACGTTTTTTGTTTTCATAAAAAAACAAAAGCATATCTTCATTCAAAATTGTTCCATTAGAAATAGTGTAAAATGTAAAAATATTTTCGATGTCCTTTTTCTTTGCATAATCGATAATGTGTTTTATTGTTTCAAAATTCAAAAGTGGCTCACCAGCCCCAACTATACCCATTTTAAATATAGGCAATTTATTTTGTTTAGAATAGTAATAAATATTATGCAAAACAATATCTAAATCAGATGTTGTGAAACTCTCATCATTTTTTATCAAATCCATTTGTCTGAAATTACAATAAAAACAATGCAAATTGCAAGTATTATTTATTGATAAACAAGCTCTGTCTATCATTTTACACCTCCATGAAAAAGTTTTAAAAGCTCTGAAGCGTTTTTTTTATTGGGCTTTATATACTCATTTGCTTTTTTGTTTTCCCACGAACGGATATTTAAATCAGCCCCATTGTTAATAAGCAGTTTTGCAACATCTGGATGCCCTTGAAAACAGGCTTTTAACAATGCTGTATAACCGTCTTTACGCTCTTGTTGATTAATACACGCCCCATGCCCAATTAACAATTTTGCTCCCTCAATAAATCCATGCCATGCACATACCATAAGTGGCGTGTTTCCAGTATTATCTCCCAAACTACCAGCATCAATATCCGCTCCATTTTCAACAAGAAGTTTCATTATTTCAATACTTCCAAGTTGAGATGCATGGAGAAGTGGTGTGAATTTATACCTGTGATTGTCGCGAAGGTCTAAATCTATGTTTTTATATTTATCAATAAAAAACTTGACTACTTCAACATTTCGATAGCGTATCACTTGAATCAAAGGAGTGAAGCCGGTTTCTGGATCAATATAATTTATGTCAATTTCGTTATTGTAAATCGGGTTTTTAATATTTTCCCATTTTTTATTTTTTAACAAATTTATAAATTCATTGGATTTTTTTGCATCACGTGAAACCTCATCGTCAAAAAAAGATTCTTTATAGTCTTTATAGCTCAATAAAACTAGATTTTTTTGCTCTTTATTTACAACAATAAATGAATAATATATATCTTTTGCAAAAACATATACTTTATCATGATTTTTTTTGGCTAGATCGATAGCAATACCTGCAATTTGCTTATCGTGAATTTCATTCTTGTCGTTTGGTAAAGTTTGGCGGAGCATGATTTTATTAGAACTTGTTTTAGCTTCATTTAGTACGTTCATGATTAAAGAGGCCTTTTTTCTAAGCCAAGGTTTTGCATTGTCCTTTTGATAGTTCAATTCTTCAATTACAACTTGAGGAATGACAATCTCATCGAATTTGTCAAGAAGTTCTGTTACTATAGCAGGTCGCTTAATTAACATGGAAGTATCGACTACAACTATTTGTTTTTCCACAGCTTCATTTCGAATCAAAATATCTGTAGAAACTTCTAGCACTTGCGCAAGCCTTGCTAGCTGGCTTGTTGATGGCTCTTCGATACCACGTTCCCAGTTTGATATTACGAGACAAGTAAGGTTTAATTGCTTGGCGATATATTCTTGCGATAATCCCCTTTCGTCTCTCAGCGCCTTTATATGGACACCCACGTTACCCATCAGATTTGAATCCATAATTTACTCCTTGTCATTAGCGCACAGAAGCCTGCTATAGTTCCAACAACGCTTAAAAATTCCAAGCGAATTTTATTCACCGGTTGCTCCTCTGAAGCTCAAATTGCCCCCAAACAACAACCATCGATCTCCAATACCTCCCAGCTTGGCAGATAAGACTTTTTCTTTGCAAGCAATAGCCGAGAGAGCTGAACGCGTTTTGAAAGCAGTTAAATTTATTACCAGGATGGGATGGGGGGG
>JGI24700J35501_10930183_pt1 | contig 11951 bp, 9 predicted proteins | sample TergutTh196P1_FD_35501 | JGI IMG/M metagenome (IMG submission 35501) | reverse complement strand
CATTTTTTTTTTTACTGTGTTTTGCTGTTTGTACTTCGCCATTGGTTCCCATTGTGTGCTGTGTGGAGCCCGTTGGCTCTGTATATGGTGTCCACGCAGCCCACTGATACTTTATATAATGACAAATTCGAATTTTATGACATACGTGAATATACAATATTCGACCTGTATCATTAAGAGAAACAGGAAGATGCTGCACTTGTGCAGTGAACTGAATTTGTAGTACTCTAAGTAAACTGTATGTATCAAAGCTAGTGTCAGTGAATTCTTCAAGAAGGAGAACACTATTGAAATTAAGGTTCTGAACCATATAAGTATATGGTAGCTTTATATCAAAGCACTGAGTTTTGTTAGTGCAGTGATTCAGTTTGTGTGATGAAATTTTAATCTGAATTTAGGTCAGTGTAAATGTTTTATAACACTAGTTAATTCTTAATATATGTATTTTATTCGTGGAGGATCAGTCATTTTTATCTAAACAAAATGGACTGTGGGCCAAAAGAAGAAGTTACAAAAGGAAATGTTTGTTATTTCCCAAGTACTTCCTTCTTTAATACAGTTTTCACTTAACATAGTAAAAGGATGCCCTGATGTTTGCAGTTTACAGCCATGCTTTAATCTACTTACAGAAATAGTTAAGTATGTAAAGCCTCATATAACCTATTCAGAAGTGAACACTGAAGTGGAAAGCTACATATTTGGGTCCATTAATACATGAACATTCTCATCTGCAGTTGTTACACCATAGGTTTTGCCTACCCCACCCACTGCCTTTGCCACCCTTCTGTATGCATAGTTTACCACTCCTGTTATGTATGTCATTGTACTTTTGAACCTGCTGATGTTTTTAGTTTATGGAGTCAGCATCCAAAACCAAAGCTTTGTTGGAAATGCATTTTAAATTTGTTGTAGTCAGATGTACGGATTGAAAAGACAAATCCAGAATAATAAATTTCTCATTTTAATGTATACCATAATAACATACAGTATGCTAAAGCTACAAGTGATTGTAATCATTATGTCTCTAACAGTTGTTGCATGTGTTGTTTTTTGGCATGAACTACATGTTTCTGTCTGTGATGCATAGTTTTAGTGTAATGCTATTGTGAGTAGTTGGTTGTTCTTGAAGGTGGTGACATGTTAAACCTTTTGATGGAATGTCTTCTTTACCAGCATTTTCACTGTAAATAACAGAGGTCACTTAATTTCATGTGTGAGAAAATTCGTATTGATCTGTGTTTGTTGGTTACTTAAAAATAGATAGTGTTGAATTGATTTAGTTTACTTCATTATTTAAATATTTCCCATACAATAAGAAACATGAAGAATCATGTCTTCTACAGTATGACACCATGTTGATTGTTTACCAACATTTTGGAGGAGCTTAGTGCCTCCATTGTCAGTGTCAAAGGGTGTTTGACCCCAAGCATGGAGGTGGCAGGCACTTTGAAACATTGACAACCACCAGTTGGAACAGGAGCCAAGAGTCCAAGACAGTGAGCTCCTTCAAAATGCTGGTGACATGACTTGACACATTGTTATAACTCAGAAGATTTGAATCTTCATCAGCATCATTGTGGTGGAACTCTCAAATCTGGCAATAATGAACTTCCTTCAGAAATTCCTCTTTGCATGGTGTGTAATCACACTGTCACATGTTTTAGCCCTTCAATTCGTGTTTTTTGCCAATGTTTAGTTAAGACTGGATATATGAAAAATAGATGCAGGTAAATAATGACAATGTTTTGTCCGTTTGTGAAAGGTGTTCGCATACTGCAAACTGTCACTTTGAAAGTCTTACAGAATGTATTTTAAAATATTATTTGGTGTTCACTGTGCACATAAAAAATTTAAGAAAAATAGCGGTTTGGTGTAGTGGTGATATGTGTGACTTTTATTTGGAAGGTGCCCAGGTTGAATCGTTGCCAGAATACCTGCGATCTATGTTCATGGTTTTTCTCAGTCCAGCCAAATAAATTCAGGGTTAGTGCCTTGATTGGGTGGCAGCTGTTTCATTCCATTTCCTTCCCAGGTTGTCATCCACCAGTCACCTATCATTAATGCTGAAGAGTCTGAGATACTGACATCATCGTGAAATAAGCTACAGATAATTAATTTGTATTTTAAAGTACGTTCAGTTGTAGTTTGTACGAGGGGGTGCTGATAAGACCTTAGCCCGACCTACTTCCCGATGTCGTAGGACGGAATCGATAGTGTTGTTGGAAAGAGGGGTCTGTTCATGTGCCGAATTGCAAGTTTTTTTTTTTGTTACAGAGGCTGAAAGGGCGCATGTCAGGCGACGCGCGCGATTTCAACAACATCGAGATGCGAGCTTTCATCAAGTGTCTTTTCCTGCAAGGCAAGGTGCCGAAGGAAATTCACACCATTCTGACAAACATTAGGGGAACATGCACCATCGTACGTCACCGTCAAAAACTGGGTGGCCCAGTTTAAACCAGGTGATTTTTCCACCTTTGATGCGCCTCGCCCTGGACAACCCAAAACAATGACCACCCCGGAGATTATTGATCAAATTCACGAGCTAATCTTGGAAGACCGCCTGATTTCGGCTAAATCAGTAGCTGAGCAACTGGGCATCTCACATGAGCGGGTTGGGTCCATCATTCATGAAGATTTGGACATGCTGAAGCTCTCCACGAAGTAGGTCCCGAAATGCATGAACGCGGATCAGTTACCTCAACGGTACCAGTCGTCTGGGCAACTTTTGGAATTTTTTCGGCGCGATCCAAATGATTTCCTTTCGCGATTGATGACCATGGACGAAACCTGGTTATATCACTATGACCCGGAGACAAAACAACAATCAGTGGGGTGGCGTCATAGCGGCTCACCCCACCCAAAAAAATTCCGAGTGCAAAAATCCGCTAGAAAAGTTCTCGCCTCGATTTCTTGGGATCAAGATGGCATCCTCCTCACTGATTATCTTTCAAAGGTCCGAACTATCAACGCGGAGTATTACTCATCTCTGCTGGTGCATTTGGAGGACATTTTGAAGGAAAAACGCCACGGGAAGGTCACCAAGGGGGTCTTGTTCTTGCATCATGACGATGCCCCGGCTCACAGGGCACTTGCAACCCAAAAGAAACTGGCCTACCTTGGCTTCCATTGTCTTGATCACCCACCCTATTCTCCGGATCTGTTCCCTGGACTGAAAAAAACAATTGAAAGGTCGCCATTTTTCGTCCGACGCGGAGGCCACTGCTGCCGCGGAGACCTGGTTGGACAGACAGCCTTCTTCTTCTGCTTCTTTTTTTTATTGTTGTTGTTGTGTGGCTTGCAATAGTTAGAGCAATGGGCTAAGAAGTGTATTGAACTTCGTGGGAAGTATGTTGAGTAAATCCTGAGTTTGGTTGCTGTAGCTTGTTTCTTTCCTGGTCGGGCTAAGGACTTACCAGTACCCCCTCATACAGAATGCTTTATTGGGATGTTCTTTTGTTGTGCAGTTTATAATTTAGTACATATAGAAGAGCACTGTAAATTCGTACACCTCACCACATTTGATTAAAAGACTAAATCATTGAGGATGTGATGGGTAGGGTATGTGACATGCATGGTAGAGAGAAGAAATGGATGGAGAATTTTACTTTCAGTTTAGTGCTTTAATGGTGGGCTGTTGTAAAGAGGAATGAAATGGAGGTGTAGAAGTTTGGACAGGATTAAAATGTATGATTTCAGGCTTCTTGGATTTTTTGACCCTTGAAGATGCGACCGATAGGTTGTCCTGAAACATTAGTAAGTAATTACCACACTATGCTGCATAATATCCCAGAAGAACAGAGATCTCAGGATTAAACTGCTTCAGTTTGGTGTCTTAGTTGTAGGCTGTATCTACAGACTGCTGATAGGAGGTGTGGGAGTGTGGAAAATTAAACTGATTCATTTTAGTTATAGCAGAGAACTAATATAAACAGAGAACCATAGTGGAATGTATGAATGGGAGCAGGGTTAATGTGGTTCAGTTTGGTGCCTTAGTGGTAAGATATTGTTATTAAAATTGAGTATAGAAGTGTGGATAGGACTACAGTGGTGCAGCTTACTATTTCAGTACTGGCCTGTTGTAAACACAGTGTGAAGGTGTGAGCGTGATTAAAATGGTTCAGTTTAGTGACTTGGTGGTGGACTGTTGTGCAGTAAGGAAATGGGGTTTGGCAGTATGGAAAAGGATAAAATGATTCAGTTCTATGTCCTTGTGTTGGGGAATTGTTGACAAAGGAATAACATGGAATATGCGAATGTTGACAGTGTTGAAAGTGTGATAGTGGTGTTTTGGTCATGGGCTATTGTGTTCATTGTGGGGCCTTTGTAAGTGTAGGGGTGTGGACAGGATAATAGTGATTGATTTTGACATATTAGTGTAGGAGTGTTTTAAACAGAGCATGAGAATGCTCGCAGGCTTAAAATGGTTTAGTTTAATATCTTAGTGTTGGGTGGTTGCAAACAGGATAATGAAGTTGGGTGTAGTAGTTTGTGCAGGAGTATGATGATTCAGTGTAGTTTCTTAATTGCAGGCTGTTGTAAACTAAACATAGGAGTGTGGGGAGGATTAAAATGGTAGACTTTGATGTCAAAGTGGTGGGCTGTTGTAAACAGATTAATGAAATGTACTGAGGAGTGTGGAAAGAATTAAAATGTTTCAGTTTAATGTGCTGTTTATGGACTGTTGTAAGCAGAGTAACTGAATACAGTCATGTATCACTTAAGGATGGGGATACATTCTGAGAAATGGGTGCAGTTTTGTCATTGTGTGAATGTCATGGAGTGTACTTACCCAAACCTAGATAGCATAGTCTAATACACACCTAGTGTCTATGGTATAGCCTATTGCTCCTAGGCTACAAACCTGTACGGCGTGTTACTGTACTGAATACTGCAGGCAGTTGGAACACAAGTATTATAATATATTATAATGTTATATTGTTATATTATAAACCTACGAGACCACCACTGTATATGTGGTTCGTCGACCAAAACATTGTTAAGCAGCACGTGACTGTATGTGTGACAATGCATCTGTGTTTGTGCTGTCTTTGTGTGTGTGTGTGTGTAGAAATATATACTCTTTCCTTCTTCCTGGTGGGCTATTTTAAACACCGTAATGGATTGGAGTGTGGGAGTGTTGCGAGTATGACAGTAGTTTAGTTTAGCTACAGTTCAGCTACTGTAACACAGTAATGAAATTTGGTGTGGGTACAAGACTAAAAGAGTTGACTTGGTGTCTTACTTGTGGGCTCTTGTGAACAGTAAGAAGGTGTGGATGGTATGAAAATGTTCCACTTAGTAGTGTCTTCTTGTTGGGCTGTTGTAGGTGGAGCAGTGATAGGAGATACTACAGGGTTAAAGTGGTTCAGCTTAATGTCTAAGAGGGCTGCTGTGCACAGCATATTGGCTTATGGAATGGATTAAAGTGGTTTAGTTTAGTGTGTTAGTTCACTTGTTTTGAGTAGAGCAGTGAAATTCGTTTTGGAGTGTAGATGGGATTGAAATTGTAGATTTATATTGGTGGGCTGTTATAAACAGGATTATGAGATGCATTGTTGGATTGTGGAGAGATTGAAATGTTTGGCTATGATTTTGTAATGGTGAGCTGATTTAAAGAGAGTAATTGAATTTGGTGTGGGAACTAGGAGAGGAGTAAAAGAGTGCAATTTATGCATCATAATATTATGCTGTTGTGAACAGAGTGTGGAGGAGTGGACATAATGAAAGTTGTTCATTTTAGTGCCTTAGGCTGCTTTGAACAAAGTAAAGGCAGGTCTGGTTTCATGCCAGGGTACTTTCCTGAAAAACGTCACACAGATCGAACACAAAATTCCTATTTAAACAGTGTATATCCTTGGTGTTAGGGGATTGACAGTCTTATCCTACATATTGTGTGACTATACCACTAGTGGGCATACGGACCTGCAGTGCATGTATGTAGTCTATATACAGTGTACATACATTTCTATACAATATATTTATGTGTTTGTAATGCAGTAAAAATGTAATAATAGTTTTTGGTACGGGTCATTCTGATAGGATTGTGCTAAACTTGCTACACAAACACTTTAGGTCCTGACTTTGCACTTTCTGTAATTTTACCAGCATTGTCACGAATTGTATGTACACTACTATGAGCAAATCTAACATTATGCCTTATGTCAACAATCTGTTCACGTTTTTCTAGCCGGCTTATTATGTCTAATTTCTCTTCAGTACTGATTATCTTTCACCGATTCTTTTGCTTGGATTGCCCTAGTGATGTAGATTTGGGTTTCTCACTCAACAATGTTAAGAAAATCTAATGTTGCAAAAGAGGAAACTAGATGAGCCACGTGATTATATCTCTTACATAGTCCGTACACATGACAGTGACATCACTCTCTTCTAGCCTTCAACACACGACGAGCAACCACAGATCGTGTGTGTCACATCACATTAAACCAAACATTATCATGTAAATTCTAAAAGTGGTGTCAATTTTCAATGCACGTTACAGTGAAATCTTTTAAAAAGAGACCTGCCTGTAATGAAATTGGGTGTGCGAGTTTGGTTAGGATTAAAGTAGATCAGTTTTAGTGTCTGACTGGAAGGTTGCTGTGTACAGAGTGTTGGATTGCTGACTGGATTAAAAGAGTTCGGTGTAGTGTCTTAGTGTTGGGCTGTTTTGAACAGTGACAAAACAGTGCTTTGGAGTGTGGACATAATTAAAATAATTAGTTGGCCACCTTGGTAGTGGGGTGTTGTAATCAGTGTGAGGGAATGTGGACAGGATCAAAGTAACCAAGTGTAGTGCCTTGGTGGTGGCACATTTTAAACAGAGCATGGAGATGTGTTTGAGTCGGTACAAGCTCAAACTTTGTCAGTTTTTTAACTTACTGGTGGGCTGTTCTGTACTGAGTAATGAAATTTGGGTGTGATCATGTGGCATGTTCAGTTTTTTGTTTTGGTAGTAGACTTTTGTAAGCAGTGTAATGAAATAGGATGTTGAGATGTGGACACAATTATGATGGCTCATTTGGTATCTTTGTGTGCTGTTTTACTGACTGTAGTTCAATATTTGGGAGTATGGACTAGATTAGCATGGTTCAGTATGGTGTCATAGTTGTGGGCTTTTGCAAGACAGTAATAAATTGTGGTGTGAGAGTGTAGAGAAGATTACAGTGGTTTAGAATAGTGCCTTATTGGTGCACTGTTTTTAACAGAGCTTGGAAGTATGGTTCAATGTGAAGTCTTAGTGTGGGTGTTTAAAATGGAGTAATTAAATGTGGTTTTGGGGTTTGGACAGGATTAAAGTGGATCAATTTAGTGTCTTTGTTGTGGGCTGTTTTAAACCAAGTAGTTAAAAAAATGTTGTGTTGGAACATGGACTGGTTTGAAATGTTTCATTTAGGTGTCCTAGGATTGGAGTGTTTTAAAGCAATGATGAAATGTGATGTGGGAGTTTGGACAGGATTAAAATGGTTCGTTTTAGTGCTGTATTGGTGCATTATTTAAAGCACAGTTGGCAGTATCGTGTAAAATGATTCAGTGTGATGCCATACCGGTTGGATGTTTCAAACAGAGTGATTAAATCCGGTGTGTGTTTTGTCAGGAGTAAAATTTTAGTTTACTCTCTTAGTGGTGGTGTGTTTTAAAGAGAGACAACTTAGGGGTGTAAGGGTGAGGGCAGGATTAATACGAATTAGTTTGCCTATCCACAGAAAAGATTAAAGTATACAAATCTTCTGTATGAGTGTAAAATTTCTTCATAAGGGTAAATGGGATGATGATGGTGATGATAACTACATGAAACAGGGTACAAGAATGTGGACTGGAATCATCTGGCCCAAGGTAGAAACTTGTGGTTGGGTCTTCTGAATATGTTGCTGAACCTTTGGTATCCATAACAGAAAGGGATTTTCCTGACCAGCAGAGTGACTATTCCAATTCTTAAGAAGGCCTGTGTTCAGGGTAGTTTAAATTTGAAATCTTTGTTTTCTGTGATATTGCACTCCATGATTGGATGTTATTTACCCAGCGTTTGAAAGCCATGTAATGGCCTCATCTTTAAGGTTCAGATGTCCAGTGAAGAAAGTAGACATCAGAACCTTAAAGATTACTTTGATATGCAGTCACAAAACACTGGGCAACAAACACCCAGTGATGGAGTTCAGTATCCCACAAGAATTGAGTTCATTTGCACCACTTTGAAAGGCAGCTAACTCACGAGTTTTAGTGTAGCCTGTAGATGCTTCCTTGAAAGCATGTCACACTGATTAGCATTACAACAAGCTGGTGCTTTCTCTTTAACTAGAGTGTAACTTTAGTAAGAGTGTACTTTTGACATTTTGTTTGTTACTTGTCTTAGGATCAACATGTCTTGGAAGTACTAAACATTTTAATAATGTTGGATCAACATCATTCACTTCTGAACATATTGCTCCTGCAGATGTGGATGCAATGACCATCACTCGTTATATCCACATAAGACACTCAGATGCACCTGTGCGGGTATTCAAAGAGACAACTGTTTAGCCCAAAATGGAATTATCATTGCAAATTGCTGTCATTACATTTATTTATTTATTTATTTATTTTTTGTACCTTGGCCTGAAACAAGCAGTATTCCTCTTATGTATTTATGAATGTGAAACGATATATTCACGTATGTAAACTGTATTGTTATACACATATCTGTATTAGGGTGATAATTACCTGCAGTGAAAAGTGTGTGAAACACAGAACCAGGATTGAACAGAAACCTGTTATTACCCAAACAATTGTCTGGTTGAGAATACAGATTGCAACCTAATGTAAATTTTTTGCTCACACAGAAACTGTAAGTAAAAACAGGTCTAAATATGAATAGTAATTTAGACCTTACCATTTTTCTCTTAAACAGTTTTTCATAAAAAAGAAATTGACTCCAGGCACAGCAAAGAGATTATTATCAAAACTTTTTGACATGTTGCATTAATAATCAAAATTTTGACATTACTGTTACCTAGGTATGAGACATACCAGTATTTCCCCCAAAAATGGGGACAATTTTGATGTGTTGCTCTGAAATGAGTAGTGAAGGTGGCATAGTTGGTATGGTGGGTAGACAGTGGGCTGGACAGCCATAAAGACATGGTTTGATACACCGCAGACAAGATTTCACTCTCTCCAGGGTGTCCAGACCAGCTATGGAGGCTCACCCAGCCTGAATGGGTACTGGGGCTTCTTCGGGGACGAAGCAGCTGGAGCGTGAAGTTAACCGCTCACCTTCTTCCCGTGTTAAGGTTAATATCTGGAGCTATATCTCCACTTCCTCATTTGGCATCCACACATCAACCTTAGCTTGACCAATGCTTTGAAGTGCCTGCCTGTCTTAAAAGAAATGATAGTGAGGTATTCGTAGAAACAACTAGATACAGTATATCTCCTTGCACAATAAACATTATCTTATTTACTGATTGATAGTTTCTTGTAAAGAGAGTTAAGTATTAGTATAAATTACTAATTCCTTTCCCACTTGGTGTGTAATTTATGTTACAATTTTCTACTGTAAAATGTAATTACTGTTGTACTTTTATTATGCCAAAGATATCCTTGTTGGTTTGCAGGTGAACGTAAATAGCTCATATTTGCACTATTCCAGTAAGGTACAGCCAGCATTATATTGTACTATTCTAAGAAAAGTTGCATAGGTTGAAGTTTAGTTTTGAAATGCAGATGAACTGTCACAGAAAATTTGTTTCAAAGAAAGTTGAAGCAGGAAGATTCTTGTGATCATATCATTTGTTTGTTAGCACATTTCACAGGAAGACCAGAAATGTTTTGTAAGTTTCTTTGTTCTGTGTGCTGTACCTCTTTAATTTTGTTATTTTTCCATCTGGGCTCTGATGCTCTGTAGTGGTAGAGAAGATGTTTCTGATATTTCAAAAGAACCTACTACTTTGATCATCACTGTTGGTAATCAAGTGGATGAGGTATGATTTATATAGGAAACTTCATCATCAGCTCATGATTTTTGTTATGAGATGAAGGTATATTCCCCTGCAACTTGTCTGTTGTTATGTGTCATCAGAATCCAAAATATAAAATAAAATAAAAAATCCTGACAGTTGTATACAGGCCATCACAAAAACCTGAAATCTTGACATTGTTCCGTTGTTCCTTGACAGAATTTTATAATACACCTTAAATGTTGTAGGCAGACTGTATACAGTGGAACTTCTTTTGTGAGAGTATAAATTAGTAAACCTGATGCCTATAGTTGCCTTTGTACAATGATTGCCTGAAATGTGACATAATTTATTGATAATTATATATTATGTCAGTGTAATTATTTGGATATTTGTGGAACAAATGGATATTATTATAATTACTGCACTTAATTCATTATAATTAGTGGGTTGATCAGACATCTTAGAAGTTTTGGGACATTTCCAGAAATTGTGTGAAAGTTCTTTGTTTTGTTATTAAGTCACTCAGATGGCCAGTTTCTCTAAATTTTAAACTTAGTTTCAATATTGTACAAATACTTTATAAAGATTCTTAATGCCATTAAGTATATGTAAGTTTTGCAAGGAAGTGTTATGAATTAAAACAGGTTGTAGGTCACCTATATTTGTTGACATTTTTAAGTTTGCCAGGTAACTGAAGATTCTATGTTCTGCTACTGAGTGTGTCATAGTAATTCAATCACATTTGTCAGTACCTTAGACAAGGCCATTTGAGCTATGAAAGTTACGTAGTAAGGGCCTCTTAACGTATTCTCTGTTTGTTGTGGTGGAGAAAGTGGCACTTGGACAGGCTTTTCTCATGCTTTCCCATATAAGTATCATTTCACAGTTCTCTGTATTTATATTTCATCCATCTACCATTGACACTGTAAAGCTGTCCTGTCAAAAACGCAGTCCAGAGAGCTTTATAATGTGGCCCACTTACATTTTGATATTTATAAATTTTTACTGTCCATTTTGAACACAAAAGTAGACATGCTTTCAGAGTATTTAAAACATTTTTGCCAGATAGTGACTTGTCTGCCCATAGCACAAGTTCTTTATATCTATGAACCTGAGGGTTGTTGTGGCTTTTATTCAGCACTTCAATAAGCAAAAAGGAGGAAGGGGTAGAAGTTAAGGTTTGTTGTCAAAGAAGTGTCCATCTCACTTACTACTAATTTCAAATCACTTAGTAATACTGAAAATTAGTACTTTTAAATGACTGTGACTTTTACATTAGAAGAAATTAAAAAAACAAGTTTTTGCTGTGCATGTTGTTTGGTTAGCCAGTCAGTACATAAATAACTTCCAAAGATACAAATTTTTATTGTGTCGTGCACCAAAGAAATCCTGCAAAATTAGGTACAAGGAGTTTTGTACTCCCCCTCCCCATTGAAAACTTGCAATTGAAGAAAGATGAGGGGATATGACGTTATATTTTGTGTCAAGTTGGGTTTAGGATTTGGCCTGCAACCTGCTTCATGTGTCACAGGCATGCTGTATAGCAAACTCAAAGAGTCATTAAATAGTTCAAAAAGTAACCCACCATGTGCCAGGTACTTTAATTGTGAGCTGACACATTAATGTGTTGATATATGATAATAGAGCAGAGAAATATCTGATCATGTAAGAGGGAAAACTGATGTTCATTGTGTCAGAGAATATGATACAATATACCTGCTGCTTCTGTCTGTACCATTCTTCTATAATCTGCCACCAGTGCTGTACAAAACAACGATAGCTTGTACTGTCTGCAGCTAGTAACAAAACACCTGGAATTTCACAAGTATGTACTGCAGAACTGTGGGTTGGGGTTTTTATCTGAAGAGTAACTTATTTTCTACTATTATCTGTGCTAAATCATTAATACGAGGGCAGTCCATAAAGAAACCACATTTTTTTTAAAAAAATGTTGCTTTACTTACAACTTAATCAAACTTGTCTCCTTCACAGTACTCCCCTCCACTCTTGATACAC
>JGI24700J35501_10930184_pt1 | contig 11953 bp, 9 predicted proteins | sample TergutTh196P1_FD_35501 | JGI IMG/M metagenome (IMG submission 35501) | reverse complement strand
AAGGTGTCGCAGATTATGAAAGCAGATTCATTTTTATAGACATAGGTGCTTATGGTAAGCAAAGTGATGGTGGTACATTTTCTGCTTCTACTTTATACCACTTCTTGGAAAACTTTGAATCTGCCTTACCAAAGCCTGCAAGTTTTGAGGGAAGTGGAACAGAAATGCCTGTCGTCATCCTTGGTGATGAGGCCTGTCCTCTAAAGACATACCTAATGAAGCCTTTCGCGAGAAAGCATTTGTCATGTGAAGAACGTGTTTTCAGTTACAGGCTGACGCGAGCAAGACGATGCGTTGAGTGTGCCTTTGGTATCCTAACAGCAAAATGGCGATTGTTAAAGCAATAGAAACGAAAGCTGAAAGAATAGTGACGTGTGTCTCTTTACTGCATCATAAGTCTTGGAGGAACAACACATGATCCTTCTGTTCTTCAAGAAACTTCACAAGTTCATGTATCCCGTCAGGCCAGAACAAATATCAGCGGTAAATCATTCAGTCGGTACTCAAAAGGAGCAATTGATTTAAGAAATGATTTCAAAGCTCACTTTAACGGCCCGCAGCTATACTATCGCAGAACCAGTAGGTTTATTTGCGCTGAGTTTTCACTGTAGCACCACATAATGTTACATTTTTTATGTATAAAGTATATGATAAGTAGATATTCGTAACAATAGTTACCATTCTGATATAAAATGTACCAATATTAAAGATACTGTTAAGTATATACGTAAGCAGTAACCTATTTCATTGGTGTTATTATTTCCGTACATACCTGCAACGTTTAATTTCTCTCCTATTTCATTCCAAAGTTTTGGCTTGAGATCTCTGTTATAGTAATTTTTGTCTTTTTTGTCCCAAAGAGGCCGCGTATCTCTAACAAGTTCTGTTAGATACGTTTTGTCCATGGCAACAACACTTGAATCCTATGCGCTCTGCAGCAGGTATCTGGCCAGACTGTCGGCTAGAAACAAACTCACTTTATTGACGCCAGACAGTCGGGGGAGATAACATTCCAGTGTTATCGGTTTCAGTGTAGCTGCTGACATAAACAGTAATGTAAGCTGAAAGAACGGTGAGATGTATCTGTTTACTGCATAACATCGACAGAGATCTTGATGGAACAACACATGATCATTCTGTTCTTCAAGAAACTTCACAAATTCGTGTATCCCTTCAGGCCAGAACAAATATCAGCGGTAGATCATTCAGTCGGTCCTCAAAAGGAGCAATAGATGCAAGAAATGCTTTCAAAGCTTCCTTTAAAGGCCCTGTTGCAGCTATACTATCACAGAACCAGTAGGTTTATTTGCGCTTAGTGTTTACTGTAGCACCACATAATGGAACATTTGTTGTGTATAAAGTATATGATAAGTAGATATTCGTAACAACAGTTACCATTCTGATATAAAATGTACCAATATTAAAGATACTGTAAGTATATAAGTAAGCAGTAACCTATTTCATTAGTGTTATTATTTCAGTACATACCTGCAACGTTTAATTTCTCTCCTATTTCATCCCAAAGTTTTGGCTTGAGACCTCTGTAGTGGTAATTTTTGTCTCTTTGGTCCCAAAGAGGCGCCATATCTCTAACAAGTTCTGTTAGATACGTTTTGTCCATTGCCACAACGCTCGAATCCTATGCACACTGCAGCAGGTATCTGGCCAGACTGTCGGCTAGAAACAAACCCACTTTGTTGACGCTAGACAGTCGGGGGAGATAACATTCCAGCCGGGTCGTTTTCAAAGTAGCCGTTGACATAAACAGTAATGTTTTTGTTTTCTACTTCCTTGTCTGGAGTCTGTCCAGACTGTTGTGTTGTTTCTGGCTCCAGTGTAGCCGTAACGCGTGTCTGCGACCCGAAGGAAAGTATTTCCAGCACCTCCTTTAAATGTGGTGAACACAAACCTACTGATAACTGAAGTACGTTGAACTAAAACTCGTGGAACTCAACGCACGGCAAACTATAACAGCTCTCTTCCCTCTCGTCACGCGAAACGGCCTTAGTGAGGTAGATATGTCAGTTATCTGCTGAATAATGTCCTTCTTTTTATTTTCTACTCCTTTCGTGTAGCCACTACCACACGTGTGGTTTGGGTGGAACCCTCATCGAATGGTGCTTTTGGCCTGACTGACACACCGTGGAGGATTGTAACATCCGTGGTAAAGTGCCATTATTAATGGAACTCGTTTCTGTGGTTGTCTGATGATTCGTTCGATAGTTATCTACTCATGTCGAATAAAATATTCGATAATGCGGTAGAGATGACAGTGTACGGAGGTCGCCATTTGTATTACCGCGGAACAGAATCGTGTGTTAAATTTGTGTTGCGTGAACTTAAAAATTAGGCCGGAATTTTGCAACTCAAAGAGTTTCTTTCGAAGTGATTCCACGTGACCATCGCAAGAAAGCTACCTTTAAGTTTTCTGGAGTGATTTTGTAACGGGTAAAGTTTATATGACATTCCAAGTGTGACACTTCATTGTGGTGAGTCCAGTGAACTTCAGATGAAGAATACAACTTCATTCAATGTAAGTACATGTATGAAAGTATTACAATTTGCATTGTGTTTTCTGTCATGTATTATGAAGGAGACATGTGTAAGCTGCTGATTAATGTATATGTAATAAGGCATCATTAACATTTTACCGTAATAAGATGTCATTTTAAAATCACATCTCACGGTTTCTGCGCGTATGGCTTCCATAGTGCTGACGCGAATGGTGTTTGGTTTGGTTAGGTTTATATCTAAAGCGTTTAATAGCTGGTAAACTGTGACTACGCAGGTGTGAACGTTTCGTATTTATACGCGTTTTAGACATCAGTGACAGCAGTAAAACTTTCATTAGTGCCAGTTCTGTAAAACACCGGTATAAGTCCACCAACTGAAATTGTATCCTTTCACAGCTCTGACCGTGAATAATTGCTGTCGTATGCCATTAGCTGGGTGCTGGTAGCAACATCTGCATCTGTCAGCATATTCAGTCAGCTGTACCTCCTGGTAACTAGCTGCATGCGGCAGGGTTATTTTTGTGTAGTAGATATGCACCGAGCTGGTCAAAATTTCCTCACATTTTGTAGGATACAAAGGTACATTACTGTATGTTCATTTCCATGCATTGATGTCTCTATTTCATACAAAAACCAACTGATGCACATGCATTATTAGCACAGCTTTATTAGCTCTGTGTTCCTCTGAAATGTTTCTCTGTGGAATTGTATCAGTTGTATTCCCCAAAGATGTCCTTTTGAGGGCTGAAACATGTCAGAGGAACATAGTGCTAATAAAGTTGTGTTAATTAAGTGTGCATTAGTCCATTTTACTATGAAATAGTATGTTATTGTGCTTACAAGAACATACTGTTGGATCCTACCTTGAGCCTCATGAATTCTGTTTAGCTCTTTCAGTCAACTTCAAGAACCATTATAATATTGTCATCCCATCTATACCTACATATCCCAAGTGGCTCTATCCTTCAGGTTTTACAAATGAGAATTTTATGAACTTGCTCAAAATATGTGTATGTATAGAAAGTGGTTAGATTTGACACATTGGCCGGCCATTATATTCTTCTGTCTTTATTATCACTTTTAGAGCAATTTCAGGTTTATCGACATCACATCTCAGTTGACAACAGTTTTCATATAGTAATTATTTCAATAATATTGACCACACACTTCAAGAGGTGTTTATAAAGAATCAGGATCAAAAGTAACATCAAATCCTGCAGAGTTAATATACAACTCATTAACTCCATGCATCCATGTTCTTGAGAAGCTGAATTGGGCAACATATTTCTTGCCCTTAATGGAACTTGAAGGTTTCTTACCACATTCAAAATATATTTCTGTTCTGCAAGGCCTTGTTTAATATTTTGTAACAGTCTGGTTTGTTGTTGCAATACGTCAGGTTGGAGGACCACCTTCTGTTGGCTGTCTGCTGCTGTTTATTCCGTGCATTCACAGGCACTTTCAGTACTTGGCAGAGGATGTGGCATGGTTATAAGAGACCCCCTTAACATTCATATATCAGCATGGAGCATAACTGACTGCGATTAGATGTTGCAAAGTAAAATACATCAGTTAATTATACAACAACAGTTTATTTTGAATATGAGGTACAAATATGATATTTATTGTATGCTACTACAGAAATAAGCAATATTACAAAACACAAAACCTTATTATTTAACTTACATAGGCTCAAATAAGATGCCTTACCTAATGTCTCCAGATTTCTTGAACAGGGCATTGCTTTCCACAGTTGCATTATATTTGGTATCTCATAACACTCTGAGCAAAGATAGAGCGTCATCCCAAATTATCTTAGAATTCACAAGAATGTGAAAATAAAATGCACTAAAATGCATTTAATTTAGATTGTCTTCAAGTTTTGAAGAGTAAAATTCCTGTATACTATCCATAAAGATGCAGTTTGTACCTCACAAGGAACACATTGCGCTTCCATTAGAAAGAACAGTCTGATAATGTTGCGTAGGGAAATAATGGGTGTGTTGTGAGAATTATGTGAAACGTAAATGGCGATAAAATTTACAGTTTTTAGTGTCAAACTTGGCAGTATGTTTTGTAACCACTAGACTGTAAATGGTTGCACTAAGACTGAAATTACTTGGTGGCGATGTGACACACTGTTACAGTGTTTAAGGCTGTTTGTTTGGACCTTGTTCATTGTCTTTAGTTTTGATGTCAAAACCACAACAAGTTAGTAATGAGTTATATTTACTTTGCGTTTTCCACCTGAAGAGAGAAGTGTGTAGAATGTCTGAGGAAGGACTGAAATGGTGAACAGTTTCCAAATGTAAAACCTTAAACATACTTCAATTTTTTTGTAAAATAATTGTAGAACATAATATGCAATGGCATGTTCAAGGAATCCAAAGTATTGTCGTAACTCCACATCCAAGTTACGTTTACATAGTCTGGGGGAAAAAAAACAAAAAACAAAAAAGCACTGTTACCAACTGCTCATTTTTATCCATGGTCCAAGTAGCGGAAGGATAGGATAATTTTAATATAGATTTTGATGGATAGTTGCAACTTTATGCTCAGTAAACCACATAACATACATGATGGCAGCAACCAGTTGTGTGTGGTGAGTTTAAATACGTATTGTGATCAAAGAATATTACAGTTAGTATTATCAATGAAGTTATATTAATGATGATCAGATATAAATTTCGTTAACCTCTTGTGTGGTTATGTGAATGGCATGCTACTGCGTGTAGAGTGGCCTCTGAATCCGTGTTATGGCTCATATGACCTCCCCATTTTCGGTGGTGTTTAGTGCACACAAATCGAATTTCATATTGTACGCACATGCCATGTAGTCTGGCAGAAAAGTTTTCTGATGTATCAGAGGGACCTGCTGCTGCCTCCATAATTAGGGTAGATGAATAAACTGCATGGGGAGAGTGAGGTTAAGATACAGGGACAAGAGGAGAGAATACAGCCCTACAAATGAGCCAGAGAGAGACAGGAGTGGGAGAGAATGGTGCCGAAAAATGGAGCAGAGCTCCTACCAGACTACACGGCATCACATTCCAGAAAACATTATGATTTATGGTCAGTGCTGCGGGAACCTAAAATTTAAAAAAAATCTCATTATATTTAGATTAAATTGGAACTTGTTGCTACCATGGATCAGAGAAATTGTGTTTAAACAAATGAAAAGTATGCTATAATATTAATAATAACAAAAACTGTCAGTATTGACTGAGTATTGTGAATATCATGAATAGTAAAATATGCCATGAGAGTTACAAATTTGTAGGACAATAACTGGATAAATAATGTGACTGATGTACTTATGCCAAGAACATTGTTAATGAAATGTTTATGAAAATGGTAATTGAATGGCTTCAGTATGGATATGAACTGTTACATTTGATACAGCATTCATAATTCATAATAAACAAAATTAAAGATATTTAAATTACTATGAAATTATGCATGTAAATTAAAACTCATGGATAAGAAGAAAGAAAAGGGTAGGGTTGTAGAATCGTGAGAGAGCGGACGTAAAGCTCAGATGTAATCTCAGTACTAAGCTGAGTTGTGAGGGTCGCTTGACGCTTTGGCCACTTCTTCGTTCGGGGAAAGAGACCCCACTGTCTCTTAGACAAGAGACAGGAATATGGGAACAGTCTCCTATCTTTCAAAAATATTTCTTGGCTTAATTTAACATGGACAATTACATTTTGTCTGAGAGGGACATGAAGGTCTCCAGTTTTTTCTGACAAATATTGTTTTGTCACTCTTAACTACTCTTTCACTCTGTGTGTGTGTGTGTGTGTGTGTATTCAGTCAGATGAGTGACAATGCATGACAAGTATCTGTCAGATAAAATGAGGACCCTATGTTTTGCCATAACACAGTGGAGTCTCTCCGCACGGACACATTCTTAATTGGCTATTTGCGCTAATCACCTCACTTCTAAACAAACGGTAGGTGACAGTGATGAATGTCATATCTAATTTAGTGACATACAGATATTCAGAGATTATTATTGCATTGTGTTTCCATAATTGATAAATCATTATTGCATGTAGTAAACAACAGTGATGATTTGTCACTCTGTTCTGTATTTTTGTGACGTTTGTTTACTTGTTGGTTCTCTAGATTAATCAACTTTTTTATGCACTGCTCTACCATGTGGTTTTGTTTGTACTGATTGAGCATGGTCCTACTGTAAATGTTATAGTCTTGTTGTGAGGTTCAAATGTCTCATCTACCACTAATTCCTTCCTGTTGTCACATATGAAAATTCTGAATTCACTGTTGGTTACTTCATACATTTGTCCTGTCTCATCATATAATACTATTAAAATGATTCTGAGGGTCATTTTTCATTTTGTAATACATTTTGGTGCATAGAAATCCATCACACTGTTTAGATAGTGGCTAATTTGTCACTTAATATCTGTTGTTCACGATGTGTCTAATCCAGTCCAGATAGTGCGCCACTCGTACATAGACCCCTGGAACGCCGTGCTGTCCGCATCCAATACCCCAGCTGACAATGCCCACAACTTGCCAGGTACCACCACGTTCACACACCATGGGACCACCACCGTCACCCTACAAAAGAAAAACACATATTCGTGTATTGCCTTGAAAGTGAGGCACATGTTTATTGTGTCAGTTGGTCAGTCCTCTGATACCACAGTTTGTTTCAGCCTCAAACTACTGTCAATCCCCAGACAATAACATGATATTTTTATTCTCACGGCTACTTGCACATGTGTTTTATTCTGTTTTGGGGATTCTCACATAGTTTAATCATGAATGCAATTTGTTATTGCCTTTATGTGATACAGCGTGTAAAGAATGAGATGGGCGATATGTGTATAACAATATCAAGATGCATTTGTGTAACCATTGTTACAGTGCACAAGCAATAAGTACAAATAGTACATATTCTTCTGCATCTGTAACCATAGTTATCCAGCAGGCAAAATGCATGCTATGTACTCTATTGTCATATTTTGGCCTATCTGGCTGTACCATATTATTCCACTTTATCTCATAAACAGTACAATTGTCGGAAGAAAAGTTATTGAACATAAAATGTGTGTCTTGTTTTTTTTTTTCTATAACTTTTATCTGAAATGTTTCTCATTCTTAGAAGTATTCAGAGAGATATTATCATAAATGTACATCGGTCTTCATGCAATGTACCCTTTATTCTTGTCTGATCTTAAGAAAACTTAAATTTTCTCAACATATTTTCAAAAAAAAATCCTGCAATATCAAATTCCATGAAAATCCGCCCAGAATGAGCTGATTTCTTCCATGCGGACTGGGCGACTGACAGACATGACTATGCTAACAGTCACTTTTCGCAGTTTTGGGAACGGGCCTAAGAATGTTTTGGAGAAAGTGTGTGTTACCTTGCACGCATCCTTCCCTTCCTCCCCTCCAGCACAGATCATCCCTGGATGCAGCTTGTAATCATACCCCAGTCGAGTCTGCTGCAGTTGCAGCTGGCACTGCTGTTGTGATACGACTGGCACATCGACTTCCTGCAATGTCACATACAGTTTATGGTTTAGACAGAATCAGTTGGATTTTAAAGCACATACTCTGGGGAAGAGTTGTTATGCCATGCTTCAGTATAACGTGCTGCATGCCGTAATGGTGTTCATCAAATTTGCTAGTAGTTATTGTATCATTTTCTTTGATTAGTCTGCTTAGCCTGTTCTGGCTCAATTAAACTTGTAATTGTTGACACATTTACCGCGAGTAGATTCCATTCTACTGTATAGAATTAGAAATACTGTTGTTAATGGGTCAGTTTAATGGTACGTTTTAGTATACTGCATACAGGTAAACATAACTTTTGCTCATATTTTGCTAGCTCTACAACGTAGTAAATTTTCAGGTGACACATCCTCGTTGTGTTCAATAATCAATAGAATATATATATATATATATATAAAATTGTACAGTCTAACACAACTTTTTATTAAGTAATGATTTAATTATCTTTTAATTGTAATTACTTATTCAAAAATTTGTGTTAGACTGTGATATTATATATATATATATATTATTATATATATATATATATATATATATATATATATATATATATTCTATTGAATGTAATAAATGTTACAATATAAACTGAATTACAACAACTGTAGGCACAACTAATTTTATATTCACAATAAAACGCTACATGTTTCGACATATCAAGGTCATCATCAGGCTGGTTCAGAACACATTCAAAGAATACAGTTGCATTGCCAAAAATGAGATCTCATTCTATTACCAAATATATCTCATATTCATATGGCACTTTGAGAATGTACATTAAAGCTGAACCATTTAAAATTGGTAAAACACTGAAACAGAAAGGGGCGAAACGTCAGCATGGTGGAGGAGTATGATACTTCACCTCCTACACAGTTTTATGCACACCATGAAAAATAAACAGCAGGGTGACCCAGTCGCCCAGTTCACCACACTGATACTTCACCTTCTTCTACCTGTTCTACCCATTTTAAATTGTTTTTAACTTTAATGTACATTTTTAAAGTGCCATATGAATATGAGCTATATTTGGTAAATGACTGAGATCTCATTTTCGGCAATGCAACTCTATTCTTTTAATACATTATGTACCAGCCTGATGATGAACTTGATAGGTCGAAACATGTAGCGTTTTATTGTAAATATAAAATTAGTAGTGCTGACAGTTGTTAATTTTATATTTCAGTCACAACATGCAACGGGATGTACACCTTTAAGTAGTAAACGCTTGTGAAAAATAGTCGTAAATATGAATAAAATAAACAAGGAAATGTACTCGCATGTGCAATGTTATATACAAATTTTCTGTACTTTGAGCCATTTTTGGGAACTTTCATAAGTTTTGATTTTTGTTTAAGGTACAGTAGTGAACCATTAGAATAGAATGACATTTTCTGTACGACTGTAGTGTAGACTCATCCAGTACTAGCTTTAGTAGAGTGCATGTCTACTTTTACTCAATTTATATGCAGAAGAGAACAAACCTTCAGTATATTCTGATATTTGCCGTACTCCCCGAATGCGTCTTTACCCCATCCAGTTGTCCAACACCTGGCCCCTGTGTAGTCAGAGTGGGGGTCAGGTAGACAGGCGGGGGCAATGTGGGGACTGCGAACGGTGTCTACGGGCTGTGTAAGTCGCAGGATGGCGATGTCGTTATACAGCGTTCCGGCATAGAACTCGGGGTGGATGTGGACTGCGGATACATCACGTTCCTCGTATGGGTAGAACTCGACATCATGGTTCACATCCCATTCACCAAGCCGTACCCTTAGGTCATTCCCATTGTACCTGCAACCAGAAGGAGCAGTTCGATTGTGCTCCTTAACACGATGGGCAATACACAAACGTAAGATTGTCCCTGTGCATGCCATGAAGACATGTGTGAGGGGTAGAGGTATAGCTCCACTCATTCTTAACCTCAGCAGTAGATGGAGCTGAGTGGTCAGCAATGTGCCCCAACTGCTTTATCTTCAGGTAACACACGTTGGTACCCATTTGAATAGGAGTCTGGGTGGGCGACAGAGCTGGTGTGGACATTTTTAGAGATGAATCTCTCGCCCCTGCCGGGATTCGAACCCCGGAATGAGAAATTAGTGTAGAAACCAAATAGTGTATGGAGCATTGGACTGGATTAATCTGGCACAGTTGCAATAACCAGTCTCAGGTTCTTGTGTACTTGGTTATGAGACTTTGTAATTCATAACACGGAAGGAACCTTCAAACAGATAAATGACACTCAGCTTCTCTGGAATGACATCTGCATGCTGTCAGTTAGGCTCGAATCCTGTTGTAGGCTGGAGCCATGAGGACTTGTGTTTGCTCTTTGTTTTAAAAGTTTGTCGTGTTTCTGTTGATTTGTCACAACAAGAATCAGCACTTACGTTTTGGCGCAGTGTGCCGCCGTGAGGACGTGCAGGGGATCGATCAGGGTCCCGCCACATACGTACACACTCTCTTGGACATCCTTCTTCAGGATAGCTGCCTGCCATGGATATTCTCCTGTAATTATATGACATTGTACCTGATATGCTTTGGTTTTATATTCAACTTCACTATTTAAAAGCAGAAAAAAATAATTTCAGAATTTCAGGGAGGTAAAAGTTAAGACCATGTGATCTGGGCTATGACGCCGTGTAGTTTGGTAGATAAATACCATCGTTTCGAATAAACTCGCTTGTTCCATACTGAGGGTACAAGATGGTACCCTGATGATCTAGGCAGAATTTTCTACCGAAACGTCGGTACGCGTCTACAAAAGTACACGTTGTCGCTGTTGAGAAGACGTTCATCTAAACAGTTCGATGTTGAAGTACACTATTGCCAGAGCAACACGCCATGAAGGCTTATAAGAGTTAGGGAAGCGAAGCTCCCCGCTATCTTACGATGGACATTGGATGATGATCTGTACACTTCACGCTGAGGCCATTTTACCCCTGAGGATATAGGCAACGATGTACATGGGATAGGATGCTGGATGGGCCCCAGAACTCCGGTGGTAACAATGTTATGTGAGAGAAGTCTCTGATCCTTGATGTAAATACGATAACTGCTCTGAGGCGATCCGACACGCTGTTGGTTGGCCCGACTTGAAAGGAGGGGATCACGGCTCTTTTCTGAGTCCGCTGTCGAAAAGTTGTTGCACTGTAGAATCTCGAAGAAACTAGTAAAATGCTACATTTGGAGGGAGCATAGCTTTATATGGTGCTGAAACTTGGACGCTTCGTGCAGCAGATCAGAAATACCTGGGAAGTAATGAAATGTGGTGTTGGAGAAGGATGAAGAAGATCAGTTGGACCGATCATGTGAGAAATGAAGAAGTGTTACTTAGGGTCAAGGAGCAGAGGAGTATCCTACATGAAATAAGTAAACGGAAGGCTAACTGGATTGGGCACATTTTGCATAGAAACTGCCTTCTACAACAGGTTATTGAAGGAAAGATAAAAGGGGGGATAGAAGTGACAGGAAGACGAGGAAGGATATGTAGGAAGCTACTGGGTGATCTTAAGGAAAGGAGAGAATACTGTCATTTGAAGGAGGAAGTTCTAGATCGCACTAAGTGCAGAGCTGGCTTTGGAAGAGGCTTTGGACCTGTCGTAAGACAGACTACTAAATGGATGTAGAATCTCATTTGTTGATATTTTATTTCAAGATGCTGTCTAGTTGAGGGTGTTTAGCCCTTGTATTTATAATTTTCAGGTGAGACATCCCAGTTGTGTTGAATGAACAGTAATATATAAAGTAAAACATGTGAAAAAAGTAAAGCAGCCCCGTTACAGACCTTGAGTGTCCCAGGGGGTTCCAGGAAGAAAGGTCCCCAGATTTCATGACAACGGCACAGGATGGTGGTAAGGTTGTCAGCCTTACGCACCGGCCGCCTTTACCCCCAGGAAATA
>JGI24700J35501_10930185_pt1 | contig 11955 bp, 11 predicted proteins | sample TergutTh196P1_FD_35501 | JGI IMG/M metagenome (IMG submission 35501) | reverse complement strand
TAACCAAAAAAATAGGCTATTCAATGTGGCATACACGATTTTACGACCGAATACTCAGAAATGAAGAAGAATATCGGCAAAAATGGAACTATATTGATCAAAATCCCGATCAGCATGAGCGACTTAATGCGGTTCTGTGCTTCTAATATAGGTATGGCAAGAAAACATAATATGCCCTTCACCACAATAATATTAACCCCAAAAGCATCAAAACACACTCAATACAATAAAGGCTCGATAAAGTTTACCCCGAAAATTATAGACCTTAGCAAATTAGATGCAGATTTAGTTTTACAGAACTTCAAAAAAGGCAAACCAGTTAATGCGTTGGAACTAATATATCTGCCTCTGTATTCAAGTTCAACAAAAACAAAAGAAGAGCTATTTGATAGTGCTATAAAAATGGCAAGCGAATCAAAAAACAGAGATAAAATTTTTGCACTACAAACGTTATTAATGTCTACATATATAGACAAGTATAAATTACAAAAAATTTTGGAGGAAAATATGTTTAAATTGGAAAACAATCCTACCATAGATTTTTTTATGGAAAAGGGTATGGAAAAGGGCATGGAAAAGAGATCTTTTGAAATCGCTTTAGAAATGTTTAGGGATGGTTTGGGGGTAGAAACAATAGCAAGGTATGTAAAGATGCCCGTGGAATGGGTGGAAGATATAGTTAGGAATGCAGATAGGTAATAGGCTTTTATTTTGTGAATGTTCAAGTTGAAAATCGGTGAGCAACTTTTAAATTAAACACTGAATTATGGCAAATTAACTTTTCTGATTTAAAGGGGACAACAAAAAGTTAATTTGCTTTCCTTAATTTAGCACTTCTATTTCTTTATAAAACGGGCAACCATTAGCAAAAGTGCTATATCATGAAGGTATGGATGTAGCAAAAAAAGTTGTTGTACTTAAATCAGGACACCCGGACATTTTCCACTTGTTTCATTGCCGAGCATATTGTATAATAGGGTTATCTTTCCAATCACAGGATTTTTTAATTTTTCCCTGTTTTTTCTAATATAAAATATCACATAGAGTCACACATAGGGTGTGACATAGGGAGTGACATAGAGAGTTTCATAGTTCGCATTAGAATAATGTTTCAGGGAGCAATTTTTAGCGGCCCCTAAAAAACTAACCAAGGATTTCCGCCATTTTCGTACTTAACCCACAAATCTTAAAAGCAAATCTGTCATTTTTTTTTGCTACATCCTAGGATATAAAAAATAGGCAGAAATTCAATTTTTTTGTTGTATTTATTTTGAAAAAAGATTATAATTGCTCTAAAGTTAAACAATCATACTAATACTACTCTCAAGTTAAAATATTGATGGCTTTGCGAGGATTTTTTGTGCGAGTGCAATGTTTTAACTTGAGAGTAGTATAAATACGGAATTGCTAAAATAAAAGAGGTTTTGGAAGTGAAAAAAAAATTGGCTTTTGTTGCAATTATGGTTACGGGGCTTGTTGTAGTCCTGTTCACCTTTAATCAATTTTATCAAACAGAAAACGAAATAACATACTACGTCGCTACAATAAACGGTATACCGATACCCCTGGATCAATACAAAGTGTATCTTCGCACTACGGTTATAGATCTGAACGAGCTTGGGGGCGATGACATTTGGCACTATACCGTAAATATTGACGGAATGCCAACGGTAGAGTTTGCGAAAGAGACTGCACTGGAACTAATTATTACCGTAATACTCACAAATAGTCAGGGTAATATACAGCTAACAGAGGCGGAGCGGAGCATTGCCGGATCCCAAGCTCAAGCCGTGTTTGACCGTTTTACTCCAAGAGAACAGGAACAGTTCACAATGGATACGCTAGTAGCTGTAATGGAAGCTATTTTGCTCCGCGAAAACACAATACGCTACCTTACCCAAAACTATCACCCAGACGAGCGAGAAGAAGTGTGGGGACATATGTATGCAGAGATTCGGGGAAACGCCGTGCTAGAACGCAATACGGAAGTATGGGACACTTTAGATGCAACCATTTTTCGGTATATAACGTACTAACTATACTTGCAGGACACCGCGTTGCTTATCCGACACTATGCCATATAACACTTTTCCCGCAGCCCGTCCCGGTTTAAACACAACAAAAAGTTGATTTGCCGATTAATTTGCTATATGATGCAATATGGTGCCCCCGCATATTACATTTTTGCTGTCGTTATAAAAAACAGCGGCTTGCCCCGGGGTTACTGCTCTTTGGGGAGTTTCAAACCGGCAGGTTAGTATACCATTTTTTACTGATATTGTTGCGGGGGTGGGTTGATGGCTATATCGTATTTTAGCAAAAACCCGAGTAGGTTCAGATATATCATCTACCGCCATAAAGTTAAGGTCTCCTGCTTCCAATCCCCCCACAAAGAGATCCTCGTCTTTTGCTAGCACAACCTGATTTGTGGCAGGGCGTATTTCCTTCACATACATTGGCACACCAAAAGCGATGCCCAAGTTTTTTCGTTGTCCAATCGTATAATAGATAATACCGGAGTGTTTTCCGATAATATTGTCTGATATGTCTACAAAATCGCCGGGCTGCACCTCATCGCCTAGCTTTTCTTCCAAAAATTTGCCGTAATTGTTGTCGGGTATGAAGCAAATTTCCTGGCTGTCAGGTTTTTTTGCTACAGTGAGCTTTGCTTCCACCGCCATTTTGCGTACCTGTTTTTTTGTATATTCACCGAGTGGAAAAAGACTGCGTCGCAGTTGTTCTTGGGTAAGGTTAAACAGAGCATAGCTTTGATCTTTGTGGCCTCCGTCGCTCATTGCGATTGTGTAGCGGTCTGTGTGTTTATCTCTAACAACTTTTGCGTAATGGCCCGTGCTTATATAGTCTGCACCCATCGGTATGGCACGGTTAAGCAAAGTTTGCCATTTCACAAATCTGTTGCAAGCTATACAGGGGTTAGGGGTACGCCCACTTTTATATTCGTCTATAAAGTTGTCGATAACACGTTCTTTGAAACTCTCTTTAAAATTAAGAACATAATGCTCTATATCTAACGTGTCTGCCACACGGCGAGCGTCTTCTATATCTCCCAAGCCACAGCAACCACCCCGGCGCTCGTTCTGTTCTCTATCTTCTCCGGGCCAAATATTCATCGTTACTCCGATAACCTCGTAGCCTTGATTTTTTAATATATATGCCGCAACAGAGCTGTCTACTCCACCACTCATACCCACTACAACTTTTTTGGGGTCTATTTCTCTATTTATTTTGTTATCTATTTTGTTGTCTATCATGTGTTCCTCAATTTTTCTAAAATGGGGGGTAGCTTGGCAAGTAATGTTTTTATGTGGTTTTCGGTGTTGTAGCGTCCCAAAGAAATGCGGATAGCCCCCCGCGCTTGTCGCTCATCTAACCCCATCGCCAAAAGCACATGACTAACCTGGTCTGTGCCGGAGGTGCAAGCAGCCCCTCCGGCAACTACAATGCCTTGCTTGTCTAAAAGCATTTGCAAAATCTCCGGGTCAACATTTTCAAAAGATACGTTGAATATATGTGGCAGGCGTTTTATTTTGTCACCGTTTAAACGGCACAAGGGCATAGCCAACATGCCTTCTATCGCTAATTGGGTAAGAGTAAAAAGGCGGCGGGCCTCTTCTTCCATATCCTTGCGGACCGTTTCTAAAGCCGTAGCAAAACCTATTATACCAGGGACATTTTCTGTGCCTGCACGACGGTTGCGTTCTTGGTTGCCCCCATGCAAAAGCGGGGCAATGGGTATGCCGTCCTTTACGTACAGCACCCCAATCCCCTTTGGACCGTATATTTTATGGCTACTAATCGATAACATGTCTATATTAAGCTCTGAAACATCTATTGGAACATACCCAAGTGCTTGCACCCCGTCTGTATGAAAAATAATGTCATGCTCCCTCGCAATTTCCCCAATCTCTTTTATTGGTTGTAGCACCCCTGTTTCGTTGTTGGCAAACATTACAGAAATCAGAGCGGTTTGCGGAGTTATTGCCCTACGCAAATCTTCTGTGTTAACAGTCCCCTGCGGGCAAACAGGCAAATATGTAACAGAAAAACCTCTATAACGCTGAAGATATTCACAAGTGTGCATTACAGCTTTGTGTTCTATGCTTGTTGTAATAATGTGTTTGCGGTTGGCAGGTGCAGTGTCGGCAATGCCTTTTATTGCCCAGTTGTCTGCCTCTGTGCCGCCGGATGTAAAATAAATCTCCCTTTCGGTTGCGCCAATTGCATCGGCTATGGTTTTACGAGCCCCGGCTATGGCACGGCGGTTATCTGAAGCCATTTTGTGCAACCCACCGGGATTCGCAAAATATTCCCCAAAATATGGGAGCATAGCATGATAGGCACTTTCAAGGATTTTAGTCGTCGCCGCATTGTCAAGATAAATTTTATGATTTTCCATGTTAATTTGTACCTTTTTGTATCTTTTTGCACTTTTGTGGTATGGCAATTCCGGTTAAACAGCCCCTTTAATTTTATTTTGGGAAGGGGCAAAATTAAGTGGAATACCTATACTAATGGCTCTTGCGTTTGCGAGCTGCTTCAGACTTTTTTTTGCGTCTTACACTTGGTTTGTCGTAGTGCTCTCTTTTACGAACCTCTCCCATTATGCCTGCTTTTGCAATATTTCGTTTAAAACGGCGAAGAGCACTCTCCAAGGATTCATTTTCTTTTACTCTAACTTCTGACACGGATTATCACCCCCTTCGACCATTGACCATTTTTTTGTTATGAACTAATTATATATAAAAATATTGTTTTAGTCAACATTGATTCTTCAGCTAAACTTTAGGTAAATTTCAGTGTAACTTCAGTTACCCATGTTATTATTATGTAGTATTGATAATGGCAATGGGCAATCTCTAAAAGCTCAGCGGCTCAACGGTTCATAAGTATAGATACTTAACCGTCGGTGTTTAAATAGAAAAAACATGCCGTATAGTTTTTAGAGGTTGCCAACTATAATTTTTTTAAAAAACATTAAAAAACATGTAAAGGTTGGACGCAGCCGCAACAGTTTTAGTTTGAAAGGAGTGTTAAAAGATGAATTATACAAAAATCTTAGATGAAAGCAATAATAGCAATAATGGCAACAATAGTAGCAATTGCAATAATAGCGACAGAAGCAATGAAAGTACAGAAATAATACTTATACCAAACCAGCAACTACGCCAAGAGCCGCCCAGAAAGCGGCGCAGCCCATCAATACTAAAGGTAGCCGGAGTCAGTGTATGCGCCCTAGTTTTAATGATAGGTAGCGGATATGCCGGGGCTAAAATAGCCCACAACTCTTCACATAATAACATTGATATATATGAACAACCCTCCTCTAACCCTATTGGGAATATGCCCAATACTAACATAGGCCTTTTGACTGATACAAGCCATCGCCCCCTTACCTTGCCTGAACTTTTTGAGGGAGCTAATCCAGCAGTTGTGGCTATATCAACAGAGATTACAGGCCGTAACGCTTTTGGGCGTACGGTAACACGCCCCGCTTCAGGCTCCGGCTTCTTAATTTCAGAAGATGGATACATAGTTACCAACGATCATGTAATAGAAGATGCCAGCAGCATTACTATTTTGATGTATGATGGCAGCCAGCATTCGGCCACCGTGGTAGGCCGCGACCCCGAAAGCGATTTAGCGCTAATAAAAATCACAGGGAACGGCCTACCATATCTTACACTGGGAGATTCTGCCTCTATACAAGTTGGAGAGCAGGTTGTGGCAATAGGAAACCCGCTAGGGGAATTCGCAAACTCTATGACCGTAGGGCACATAAGTGCACTAGATCGTGATATAAACATAGACGGGGTATCGCGGCTCAAACTGCAAACCGATGCCGCCGTTAACCGAGGAAATTCCGGTGGTCCATTAATAAATATTCACGGTTATGTTATAGGTGTTGTGAGTGCAAAATCTGTTGGTATGGATGTGGAAGGGTTAGGTTTTGCTATCCCTTCCAACCAAACCAAAACAGTTATTGATCAACTTATGGAATATGGGTATGTGCGTGGCCGCCCAATATTGGGGGTTCAAATAACTGTTCAGGAAAACACGGGCCTTGTACAGGTAGCTTCCGTAAACGCCGGAAGTGCCGCCGAACGGGCAGGGGTCATAGCGGGAGATATTATCTTATCCGCAAACGACACCCATGTACAAACGTTTGCAGACCTAAGAGAAGTTATCGACTCCCTTTCACCGGGAGATACACTGGAGCTACGCATACAACGAGGGAGAGAAGAAATAACCTTAACTGCCACATTAGATGAATACAGACCGGTGGCGCTGTAAAATTAAAATAGATTAAAAAATAGATTAAAAAATAGATTAAAAGAAATCAAAAAACCTATGGCAAACGTACTTTGAAACCATGTACGTTTGCTGTATGTGTGTGGCAAGGAGCGGGGAAAACCTACTCCTTGCCACAGGGAGGATTTATATTACGAGTAAAGGTCTAGTGTTCCTTTTACAAGCCCAATAGGCATAAGTTTTGGTTTTTCAAATTTTGTTTGCATTTTGTATACCTTGCCTGTTGCCCCGGCTGTGTGAACGGCTTCCATAACCTCCAACACATGATAGTTTACATTGTGGCTTGCTCTGGCATCTGTTCTGCCATCTATTATACATTGAGCCATATCGGCTACCCCAAGACCCCTCATATTTTCTTTGTAGCTATGGGTAAGGGGCATTTCTTTGTAACCTTCCTCATCACGAGAACATACTTTTACGGGACCCTCAAAATAATTTGGATCAGGCACTAAAAGGGAACCTTCTGTGCCATATATTTCCAAAAATGGATGGCTATGTGCAACAAAGTCGAAGCTAGTAACTATAGTGGCTACTGCACCGGTGCTAAATTTTAGCAGGCTCTGTATCGTTGTAGGCACTTCTACATCTACACGCTTACCAAACTTTGGCTCGCTACTAATTATCCTATAGTCAAAGCCCTTTGTAGCAAAACCAAAAACTTCGTCTACCTGCCCAATAAGGTTTATTAAAGCGGTTAGATAATATGGTCCCATATCAAACATTGGGCCGCCGCCTTTTTCATAATAAAACTCCGGCGACGGATGCCATGTTTCGTGACCTCGGCTCGCATAAAAAGCAGACGCTCCCACAACACGGCCAATATAACCATCTTCTATTATTTTGCGACACGTTTGTATCCCTGCCCCCATAAATGTATCCGGTGCGCCACCCAACATAACGCCTTTTTTTGCTGCCAAAGACACAATTTCTTTGCCCTCTTCAAAAGTTGAACAGAGGGGTTTTTCTGTGTATGCATGTTTGCCTGCTTCTATTGCTGCTTTGTTCACGATATAGTGGCTATCGGGCGTTGTTAAGTTAAGCACTATGTCTATATCGGGGTTATTCACCAACTCTTCGTTAGATTGAATTTTTATCCCCCATTCATCGCTTGCCTTTTTTGCGCGTTCGGGTATTCTGTCTGCTACAGCCACAATATTCGTGTTCAAAAAAACATTTTGTAAATTTTTCAAATAAATGCCGGATATGGCTCCGCATCCTATAAGCCCGATATTTACAACTTTTGACATATTTATAACCACTCCTTTTCAAAGGACAAAAAGCCATAAAACCTCTTTCAGACTTTACGCCCTATACAGTTTTTAAAACATTTTTGCACTAGATTTTAGATGCTCAATAGAAAGCCCTTTTGCTTTTTCTTTGCTTTCTGCCGCCCACAAAAGCCCGCGTTTCATAAGCTCCCCTGCCTCGGGTACGTCAAAAACGTCATCATGATGCCCAAGAGCATTATAGTATACCCTGCCAAGCCCCCAATGCTTCGTCCATACTACAGGCATCGTAACTTTTTTGTGTGTAGAATGGTACCAGGGTACAACAGGAAAGTCTGTTGTTGCAAGAACTTCGTTACCGGGGTCTGTCAGCAAATAGTAATGTTCCGTTTTTACTTTAAAATCGTTAATGCCTTCTATGAGCGGGCTGGACGAGTCTTTTATTTCTACAGTGAACTCTACACCATCGCCGCCGGGGTGGCTAACCCAGTTGCCTCCCGTTATAAACTGCCACAAAACAGAGCCTCTAAAGGCATCGCACATACCCCCGTGGCAACCTGCCATACCAACACCGGAAGCAACTGCCTCTGATACGTTTTCACAATATTCAGAGTCGATCTCCCCCATGGTCCATATAGGTGCAATAAGGTCATAGGTCATAAGTTTTTCTCTGTCTGCAAATGCGTCCAATGTGTCGTACACATCAGAAGACACGCCGCCTTCTTTAAGATAACGTTCAAACCGCTTTGCCACAATATCCGGTTGGTGTCCATCCCAACCGCCCCACACAATTAATGCTTTTTTTGACATAATTACCTCTTTCCAAAAAATTAATAAGTGAAATACAGAACTGCTATACTATAGTAGCTATTATATCAATTTTTTTTGGGTTAAGCAAGAAAATACGAAAAAAATTGCTCGCTCTAAGTAAATTTATTACGAAAAAATCTTGACAAAATTAGTATAAGGGGCATATAATGTAGTAATATGTTTAATGGCTTACAACAATAAATAAAACATTATGAAATGTTACGCAGAAACAACAACAAATGGCTCTATATGGGAGGGCGTTTTATGAAAATAGAGAAGATAAGCGACAATCAAATAAGATTTATATTGAACAGAAACGACCTAACAGATAGAGGGATAAATTTTTCTGAGTTGGAATATGGTTCCGAAAAAGCACGAGACCTTTTTAATGATATGATGGAGCAAGCCAACATAGAATGTGGTTTTACGGTGGATAATGCCCTTCTTATGATAGAAGCCATACCAATAACCACGGATAGCATAATGGTGATTGTAACAAAAATTACAAATTTAAATTTGAAAGATTTTGAAAGTAGGTTTAATTTGTTTTCGGGTGAATATCAGGATAGTGTTCTACAGGAAACTTTCACCAAAGATTCGCAAAAAGAAACAGCCAATAAAGGCGATTTAGTTATATACTATTTTAACAACTTAGATGAAATTATAGATATTTCCAAAAAAATTGTGGATTTTTTTGAGGGTTATAGTTCTGTGTACAAATATAATAAACAGTATTATTTAATTTTAGATGGCAACGGTATAGCAAAAATTAGCAATATAGTAAGCGAATACGTTAACAGTTACTCCGTTGATGCCAAGAGTAAATATTATATAATGGAACACGGGGAAGTAATAACAAAAGAACATGCTTTAGAAAAATTTTCGACAATGTGACGATATTATATAGCAAATTGACTTTTCGTTGTCCCTTCTAAATCAGAAAAGTTAATTTGCTTTACTTAGTTTAAAATTTGGCACTTTTGTTGTTTTCAAAATGGGACAACCTCTGCGAAAAGTGTTATAAAAGTGCTGTAAAAGCACTATAAATAAGAGAAAAGTGTAGGAAAAAAATGACATTAATAGCCGATGCTATAAAACAAGTAGACAAATCAATAGAACAAGCCCTTGGTCGTTCCCCAAAACAAATTGCTCCCCTTGCCGGTCATTTACTGGATAGCCGCGGGCAGGGGGTCAGGGCAAAGCTCTTGCTCACTGCCGCTTCAAACAATGAACAAATACATGATCACGCCATAAAAGCTGCCTCTGCAATAGAAATTTTTCATCTTGCCACATTGGTACACGATGATGTTATAGATGATTCTCCCATTCGTCGCGGTCTGCCAAGTGTTCAAAGCAAATTCGGCAAAAAACACGCTGTTATTTGCGGCGACTATTTGTTTGGACTCTCTCTTTCTATGGTGGCTGATATATATCAACCATACACAGAATTTGGCGAAAAATTCGTGAAAAATATACGCCTCATATGTTTGGGGGAGCTACAGCAACTTTCTAATGCAAATAATTTGGATCTGCCTTTTTTTGATTATCTGCGTATTATAAACGGCAAAACCGCCGTTCTTTTTCACGTTGCTACCTTTGGAGGTGCAATCATCAGTAAATATCACGGCAATTTAAATGAAAGACAAGCAAAACAGATTGGTCGTTTAGGAACGTATTTCGGCATAATATTCCAAATATTAGATGATTGCAAAGATTATACATTAGATACAAAAACTGCGAAAAAGCCTACAAACACCGATATTGCTAATGGGGTCGTTAATCTGCCTCTCATAATGGCAATGTCGAAAGATATGAGATTAGGCGACAAAGTTAGGGCGGCGATGGCTACCCGGGAATATGGCGATATTGTAAAAGAAGTGAGCCTACTGGGCCTTACTCCCACCATGGATATTGCATACAGATACGCCGCAAAATGCAGAGTTATTTTGCAAGAAATTCCCCATCTGATGGCTAAAGAGTTTGAGCAATTGCTAAATACACAGTTTTCCCTCGCAAGTAAGAACACAGAGCAACACGTAACGAAATAGGAGGAATTACCATGAAGATATTTAGAGACCCTGTGCATAATGTTATAGACTTGGATTCTGGGTGTAAAAATGCAAACGAGTTATTAATAAAACTTATCGATAGCAAAGAATTTCAGCGTTTAAGGCGTATCAAACAGTTAGGATTCGCTGAATTTTCCTATCCAAATGCTACACATACAAGATTTGCTCATTCATTAGGTGTTGCCTTCTTGATGAAAAGATTCCTCGATAAGATAATTTCCATCGAAGCCAGAACCATGGATTATTGCCGTAGATTCGAGGAACTGTCCAAACACAAAGACAAATTAATTGATTTTTTTAAGCAGATTAATAAAGATAAACCTCACGCAATTGTGGCTGCATTATTACACGATGTAGGACACGGAGTGCTTTCTCATGTCACGGAAAGTGTAACGAATATAAAGCACGAAGACTGGACAAGAGCAATAATACTCGGAAATACCGATATAAATAAATTTTTAAAGGAATACGACGCTAATTACCCCGAAAAAATTTATGACATATTAAGCTCAGCGGGCAATCACTTGAGTGTCAGCAGGATTATTGATGGCACAATAGATGTTGATAAAATGGATTATCTTTTAAGAGACTCTCACATGACCGGTTCGGGTTATGGAAAATTTGATATTGAGTGGCTGTTGAATGTTTTAACCGTAGGAATTAAGAACGAACAAGTTGTGATTGGATTTGATGAAGGTAAAGGTCTAAGTGTTGCAGAAGATTTTGTGATGGCACGAATTTATATGCTTGAAAATGTGTATCTTCATAAGGTAGCCATTGTTGCACAAAAAATGCTTGCACTACTATTCCAAAGAATCAATGAATTATCGCAGAAGGGTACGGTGTGTCCTTTTCCAACTAAAAGCATGGAAAGAATTTTCATCAATCATGCTAGTAATGCTGATGAGATGTTATTGGACTATCTCTCAATTTCGGATGAGCATCTATTATTTTTGTTGCACTCCTTGCAAACGAGTAACGATTACGCATTAAGGAGATTATCGGGTGGCCTATACAACAGAACTCTGTTTAAGGAAATTCATAGTAACCACTGGAACGGCTTTGACGCATACATAAAGGATACGATGGGTGTTGAAGCTAAATATTATGGGTTTGAAGTTAAAGTTGATTCCGCAAAGGAAAAATTGATTTATCGTGCAGGCAAAGACGAAATATATTTGTTCGGAAAAGATGGGAGCGGAAATGAGCTTTTAAACAAGACGTTGATGGTGTCTCGAATTACCTACATCAATCCTAACCCTGTGAGATACTATGTTGATGATGAAATATATCAACAGTATCTAAGCTCGATATAAAGTTGCAAAAAATGCAAAAATGTCTGTAATAACAAAACCTTTTGGTGGCATTTGTTAAGGCCAATAATTTTACGTACACGTAAATCAATTTTCAAAATTCCAAAAACATGTTAAAATAGTTATATGGATAAAATCACAAGTATAGCTGAACATTTTTCAAGCCTTGAGACCACCAAAGAGCACAGCGGCTATTTCTTTAGTGTA
>JGI24700J35501_10930186_pt1 | contig 11964 bp, 7 predicted proteins | sample TergutTh196P1_FD_35501 | JGI IMG/M metagenome (IMG submission 35501) | reverse complement strand
AAAAAAAAAAAACTATACAGCATATGAAACTCACACCTTGTCAAGTTCTGTAACTTTACTGGAGTGACATGGTGGACACTGAATTAAATATAGGACTAATTCCTGACTATAGGCACAGTTATATCTTTACAACAATAGGGTTGTATAGGAAACAAATGAGCATTATGGCCAGTTTAGTACAGAAAATTACAGTAAAAACTCCAGTACTAATGGGTTATGCTGATAGTATATGATATTTAGCAATCCTGTGTTTCTGAATTTGTTTGTCATCTGAACTAAACACAGTTCAGAAACTGGAACTGTTTCCATCCTTCACAGATGGGCTACGAGGTACTACCAAGTATCTTCTAACAGATAGACCTAACCTTAACTGGTGGACAAAGATCACATTTTGAAGATATGTGTAATCTACTGCAGTTCACCATTCCATTTATGGGTGGTACAAGAGGCTGTGGATTGTGATTGGAACTGCTCAGTAAAGTGCAGAAAATTTACAGCAAACAAACACAAGCATTGTCCAAAACAGAAATTACAGGCTTAAACAAAAAGTGCTCATATGCACAGGGATAAAAAAAACAGGTGTCCACAACATATTTCATGTTTCAGAATGTTTCATTTTCATAACCATGTTTTATAATTTGAGTGAAACAAAAATGAAAATGAGAACTTACACCAAAGGTTTCAGAGCTGCACCTCTTGTAATTAGGCAAGATATCAAGACAAAAAACAAACTCAAGCAGTTCAAATGTTATGGTTTCAGGAGCAACTACAACCATGTAGTTTGACAGTTCATCAGTGCCTACACATCCGAGTGCACTTCTTATGTACACTCTGTGTGACATAGAACACACTGCTAGAATTTCTGTCTGAAACCAGAAGTAATGTAAGCATACAACTAGCATCGTAATTCCCATCATTTATAATTTTGCTGCATTTGTTTGTAGGTGACTTTTGTCTACTTTTCACCAATTCAGTTATTAATGCCAGATATACATTAAGCAGATGCTATTCGTCTGTCTAATTTGAAAAGTGAACTAATGATGTTCATGGCTCTTAAAAGTGGTGTGACTAAGTTCCATAACAAAATGACAGTTATCCACATCTGCTGGTAGATAAGTGGATAGGACATTCTAGCATTGATGTGAAGGTCAAACATGCCAGGTCAAGTTGCAGTATCAGAATAAAGTTTTTTCTTCCGCATATATTGTATTTACATAAACACTAATTTAAACTGCCAGTTTTTTATGTTTGAGTTTCCGTGCATCGTAAGTCTATATTATATAAGAAACCAACAACATGCAACTTTGGCAGTATCGTTTATTAGTCACTGCAAAATTACTCTACATGTTTCAGACGCTTTCTGTGTCCATCATCAGGTGTACTACAAACTGTAGTAGCAGCCACTGGTCACAGGTCAGAATGATATATATCGGACACTTTCTGCGTCCATCATCAGGAATACTAAAAACTGTAGTAGCAGCCACTGATCATGGGTCGGGATGATCCGACCTTGGACATCCTTACCAGATATATATCATCCCGACCCATGACCAGTGGCTGCTACTACAGTTTTTAGTACTCCTGATGATAGACGCAGAAAGTGTCCGAAACATGTAGAGTAATCTTGCAGTGACTAATAAACGATACTGCCAAAATTGCATCTTGTTGGTTCCTGATATAATATATACTGCCAGTTTTATTATTCCACTATATGTTTCCAAAGTTATTTATACTGCAATTGTGAGGGATGCAGATATTTTGTTTATTTTCTGTGTTTTGTTGCTCAGTCTTTCTGAAATAAAGGGGCCTGTGTTTGAATTCGACTGAAGACAGTTTTATACGCAAAGATCACCTTTATATTTATCGACCCTGGTGGGATTAAAATCCAAGACTGTCCAACCCTTAGCCTAGTCACACTGACTATGCTATCCCGGCTACTCCTTGAAGTTCATGATTTATGAAAAAGTTTAATTAACATGTTAGCCCTTGAAAGGTCTGTTTTCAATGTGGCATCTTTAATAAAATGTCCAGAACACATGAACTTAACCAAGGATTGCAAGTTTCAGCTCAGACTCAAAAAGGGCCTGAACATAACACTGGGTTAGATTACTGTTCATCTCACTAATATATAATCTTTAACCATGACAGTGTGAATTGAATGCAATCCATGGATGAAGCTCTCTGGACACCATATTAATCCTTTAAATGCCGAGTTAAATCCCAACTGCCATTTGCTGGCATTATAAGGAACTCACTCTAATCTCCACATTGGTAGGATAAGGGTTAAACATGCCAGGTCCTGGAAACAGTCCTTCCAAGGGCTAACATACTAATTCATATTTACTGAAACAGGTACGCTTCAACCTTTATACTATTAGAGTAGGTACTTAAATTTCAGGGCATGGTTTATGAAGAAATCTATTATTTGAACAGAATTAGGTAAAATCACGAAATAAATGGCATTTTGCAGAAAATAAAACAGACATTATGTGGCATGTCTTGAAAAATGCAATAAATTTCAATGTTGCCTAAATATATCAAATAAATTTCTAGGGGTGTTTTCCATTAAAATTGTGAAGAAAGAAAGCACACATGTAAAAAGTGTGCTTTTTGCAAATACAACTGGTTGTCTAGCAGTCAAATTCAAACATATAGCCTTTAAGGCTGAAAGAAATTGGGTAACAAATCACAGAAAAATACCAAATACCTGCTTTCCTGACACTTGTAGCCTCATCAGTGCTGTACAAATAACCCTCATACATCAACACTAGTCTACCCACTTGTCTATCAGTAAGTATGAATGTTCCAGTGAAATACAATCTTCTTGGCACTTTCTCATGGAACCTACTCTTTCGTCTAAAAAAAACAACTGACATGGGGGCAGAGTGGTTTTTGTTTAATATATATATATGTGTGTGTGTGTGTGTGTGTGTGTGTATATATATATATATCAGCACAAACACTTGTAAGTAATGAAAAGCAGAGAGAAGCCACATACATAAAATGGAAGAAAATATGAATGATTGAAATTACGATACTAGCTGTAGATGGTTAACCAATAAATCTTCAAGGGTGATGCAGATGGATAAGCATGTTTCAGCACGTAAACCAATTATTGCTGCTTTCTGCTAGTTCATGTCATGACTGCCTGATTAATGGAAGGGAAGTTAAGTTCATCTACAGCAGCCTTGCATGTGAAGTGGGTGTTTCTTTGATCACCAAGCAAATGTAAACATTTGATTCAAATACCTGAAAGAGCTACAAAAATATATGAAATGATGAAGACTGTTTATGGAAATAAACACCTCCAATACATCAGTGTCCTAATGATGACTTGAGAGAGATGTGAGGACCTCAAAAATGACCCAAGGAATGGCCAGCTGTCAACTGCTCAAGGTGCAAAATTTTGTTGACTGTGGCCAAAGCAATTGATTTACTCCATGTTAATCAGGAGATGATTAACGAGATTCTTCATCAAGATTTGGGGAAGCAGAAGATCAGTGCGAAGTTTGTTCCAAGCAGTCTCACAGATGAGTTCATTCTGCCAAGACAGTGAAGTGCTTCCTGGTAAATAATGGTATGCTGGAAATTTGCTACACATTTTATTACTTGACCTCATGATAACCAACTTGTGTTTCTATTCCCTGAAATAAAATCTGCCTCAAGGGGAAAAAATATTTCAGGACATCCAGGCATCAAGAAGAATGCAAATGCCAAATTAAATGCAGTTCCTTTGGATACCTTTGATGACTTAAATGCAACTTCAAGTGGCAACTTGTTGGAAAACTTCAGCTTTCTCTACTTTCAATTGTGAAAAAAGTTGTTAGGCATTTCTTGGTAAATAATCCCTGTGAGATTTGAGGCTTCCTTCCACAGCAATGATGTTGGGTCTTCTGGTCTTCTGGGATGTTACACTATGCATTAAGTCACATGACATATTCTGATATTTCAAAGGAGCACAGCAACTTCATCTTCAACAGCTGAGGTCATATCGGGTCATCTAGGGCCTATCAATCTTGATTATGAAGGTGTTACACTGCTTTGAAATGTCAGAGTACAGCAAATTACCCACTACAAAGCATATCATCCCAGAAGACCAGCACTCTAAAAGAAACTTGTTACAGTAGCCTTGAAAGAATCTAAAAAGTTTGTGGACCAAGACCGCAAACTGTCTCATATCCACCACAATGCAAGAGACACATGTGTAACTTTACTAGAATAACCTCAAAGTGTGTCATGACTTTCATTTCTGCATTCCTGAATCATGTACCATGGCAATGAAAATAAACATAATGTACCCTGAAATATCATCTACTTGTATTTCAGGGATACAAAAATGCTGACAGCTAGGTGAACACTCACTAACACAGTGCTGAATGACACAATCATTTTCCAAAATGGTGAAAGGTTGAAACAAGTAAAAGCAGTATGCCAGCAGCAGTGACATGGAACAGCAGTGTAATTCAACCTCATGCTGGGGGTACAGTCACTTACTAATAACACATAACAGGCATGTCTTATAAATGACATGCAGGAAGAGAGAATGACACTTTTTGTTTCAGCAATGACTATTTATCAAAGAAGTGTACAGAATGTCTCTGACATACGTACAGGTTTGGTTCTGTGCGCTCTTACTTAAGTCCAATGTTATATTTCAGAAATTACCAAAAGTAAGTACATATTTTGTATGTGTGTGTGTGAAATGAAGATACTACAGAACACTGATGCCACATCACAGATGTGACTGTGATGTGTATCAACATATGCATTACCATGTAACATGACCACTTATCCAGTTACATAAATTTGCATGTGCAACTTGAAGTTAGAAGTTTTCACATGAGGCTGGATCAGCTTTAGTCAAGTCATGTGGAAATAAAGGACAATGTTAATAGAGGAATTACAATTCAGAAAGAACACACACAGTTCAACACTTGTTCACTTGTTCATAAAAAACAACTTTATGTGCTTATGAATACACCAAACTCCATTTTGTTTGTGGTTCCAAATTTAACATTTAAAGCCAAAAGTATCATAGACAAATCAAATTTGGGACAGTAATATTACTGGAGAATAGCTGCAAATGGACAGCATTATTATGCCATTTGGCACACTTTTGCTAGAATTTTTCTCTAAGCTTTCCACCAAGGTCAGCTGCTGCTGGCCAGGCATCTTACTTAACCTGACACACTCCATGCAACACTCAAATAAAGCCAAAGAACTGCTCAGTGACCACTGGAAGGAAAGAGTTGTTGTTGTCCAACAGATGGCTGGGCTCCACCACGATTTCATATGGGGACAGGTATGGAGGAGGAGAGGGGGGAAGGGGCATGAGATACATGTCTGACAGGAACTCGATCGGCTGAGAGATCAGAAAACAATGCATTAGCACATCAAATTTGAGGTACTGATAGCAATGCATATTAAGTTCACAGTCTTCTGGAATGTGACGCCATTTAAACCGGTAGAGAAGTACCAGCATTTGAGGGATCCTGCTTCCTCTGTCTTCAGAATTCTGCTAACCACACTACACTGTGTCACACCGCACAAGACAAAGACATTAATGCACTAGTAACTTGTGCTGGAATAACATGACAAGTAAGAAGGGCAACAGTGCATATTTAGACAAGCTTAAGTGTGTCAAGTAAATACAGTCTTCTTTCTTGTCTTTAAAAAACCATGTATCTTAAAGTCTAGAAGTGCAAGCAAATATTCCTCTAATGTGCAAGTACCACATTTCTCAGAAACAAAAAAGCTCAGAATATGCATGTAATAAAGAGCCAATAACTGCCTCTTCAGAGTAAACCTAGATCTTAAGAAATCATCAGCAGAATCTCAAGGATTTCAGAAATTTGTTTTTCTAAACAGAAAATGGGTAAGTCAAATTCTTGAAAGCATTTTAGCTGTCAATAAGCTGTCAGTGCAGCTCCTAGCATCAGATAATCAAAGTGCAAGGTCATTGCCAAACATGAAACTACATTACCTCCACTTATTTTTCATAAGTATTCTGGTTTCCACAATACATGAACACACAGACTCACTCATGAACCCCCAAGACATACCATTCACACAGATCTGGTTAGCATGACAGCCACAGTCCCGTCAAAATGATATGGGATATGGTATGTTATAGTCATTGGTGCTTTACACATGTCTATGATGACAGACACAACAGGCAGCAGACAATTACAACAAACTGTAATTGACCCACTGCAAAATTCAAAATCGTATTTTTGAGTGCATACAAATTTTAATTCAATACTGTTTATTTTAATAAACTATGTCTTAAAAATATGTATAACATCCAGTGGGGTGAATACTTTCAAGCATTCACATGACCCAAAGGTATGAAGTTAATTCCCATACAAAAGGATTAGCAGTCTTGTAGACAACCTGAAGATGATGGAGTCACATCAGTATGTGGAGACTGTTCACATACAAAGAAAATCTAAGATATTCTTCATATTCACACAATAAATGTTGTACGTTGATGGTTAATATGGCTGCACTGCTAACAGACAATACAATGGTATGAAGTAAAATGTCAAGATGGTTTTTGATTTTGAAGAATTCCCAATTAAAGTAATCATCTTACACCACAAGGATACTACTGTTACCCCTTGCCATTATCTCTTACCTGCACATTTACAAAGTGATTTCTTCTTCTCATTTTTCTAACATCATTTCCAAGTTATATGGGTCAATACACCAAGAAACTATACTCTCTTATTTATTCCTACAACAATCTTTTTTATACTTCTTGCCAATTCTTTTCTTGTTTCTTCTCAATTATTCAAACACCATAAATAATCAGTTTATGATATCTGAAGATGACAAGTATGATTTCATTTAACTGATACAATTAAAATAAAAGGTTAAGGTAAAATTCACCCTATAACATGCCACGAAGGCACAGCAGTGCAGTACAGGCAGAGCTCTATTCCTTGCTTTAAACTTGGCACTAGACAAGGGTGGATGGTCAACACCACACCCTGGCCGTTTTACCCCCCGGAATGACCTGGTATCCACTGTATAAGAAGCTGGGTGGCCCCAGGGCAAGTCTGGACAGATGCAGAAAATGTCACCCCCACGTGGATCTGATCCCCAGACTGTCCAGTCCATAGCGAGTCACTATACTGACTATGCTATCCTGGACCACACAACTAAAAATAAAAAATAAAAAAAAAAAATGCCATAATGGAAGGGGGATAGCAAGATATGAGAATTCCATGGCAGTGACACAGGAGTCTCATTCTGGAACATGGCACCATATCATTTGAACAAATCCTGCTCCCCTCATCATTATTCTGCACTAAGAATGGGATCAGGGAGTTCCTTTAAAAATGTGACGAATTTCTACCACACTACAAGGTGTCACATCCCATAAGGAAGCAATATTCTGAAGGAAACAGTGTTTCTGAGGTAGATTCCCCATGCCTAGCACTGAAAAGGTTACTAGCACTGACAATAAGCCATCCAAGCTTAATATGTCCTAGAAGAAAAAGTTTTGCTATATGAACCACTAGAAGGCAGAAGCAATTCCTCTTATGGATACCCTCTAAATGGCACTCAATTCATAAAATATCCCAGCTGTTGCATAACTATCTTGTTCTTATATTTCCTTTGGTACATATACAGATAGGGGCCTGGGGTAGCGTAGTGGTTAAGGTGCTGCACTACTAGTTGGACAGTCCCAGGATCGATTCCCAGTGGTGTCACTGGATTTTTCAGTGATGTATTCCTTCTGACCGTACCATGGCCCTGGGGTCGACTTAGCCCCTAGTGAAAATGAGTACCAGGAACATTTTCTGGGGGTAAAGGCGGCCAGTGCGTGAGGCTGACCTCACCACCTTCATGTGCCGAATATCATGAAATCTGGGAGCCTAAACCTCCTGGAACCCTCTGGGCCACACCGGGCCTGCAATGGGACTCCTTTACCTTTTATATATACAGATAAATAAAATGTATTCTTTGGTCAAAGAAGATTAAAGAAGAAATGATGCCTGCCATCTGCTGACAAAATGAATGAGAGAGAAAATATCTGTGAAGCATACTGTACCTGTATTTTAGACTTGTAAATAATTTCAAGAAAACTGTGAAATAACTACACATGCCTTTCCACATTTTACACAACATACACAATACGATTTCTCTCTATTTTAGCAGAAGATTTACAGCTGATTGTAACTTTGTTATGTTCTTCACACTGAAAGTTTCTTCACCACGAGCATAATCAGTTAATCAATTACATACCCATTGCTAAGATCCCAAGGAAACATACGTATTTTAGTAAAAGATATCTTGTACATATTATTATGCCATAAGCAGCATAGGATTTCATGTAAATTGTCAGTTACTTCTGTCCAATTTTAACCACAATCTGAACATGCCTGCAAACTTCAGCAAAACTCCTTACTATAAAATTTCATCCCCCCAAAAAAACCTTCCAATAAGAATGGAGTTGTTCCATGCAGGCAGACAGACAGACACTTCTTCCAATTGCAACTGCACAGCTAAAGCTAGAAGACTCTAAAGGAAAATTTCAAAACATTGTAAACATCTGGGACGGTTGTGAACCAAGTAGCCAATCACAACGTGGGGAAGACGCTGATTGACCCTGGGTTAAACATAAGTAACAGCCAAATTAACTTACACACAGCACTTGCCTAATGTATTCTGTTACATGTTGAACAGGACAGCCAGTGTCTGCAACATGTAGTTGTTACCTCACACCCTACCTTGCTCTCGCTCAGCCACACAGGTGAACTCTGCTGTTTGTCTATGAGTTCCCGCACCTTCCTGTACCAAGTTTCTGGGGTAGTGAGTGTGATACTGCAGCTAAATGTGTGGCCCCAAATCTTCTCCAGCTTTTGGCACTGTTCAAACAGCTTCTTGCTGCTCCTGTGTGCTGCCCTGCAATCAGCCATTTGTGTTAACACAATCTGTACCATGTACCTTGCAACAGCCTTATCTGTTCCTCTAACCACTGCCATCTTAGACAGGCTGTAAACGGTGTGCAAGCAACTGCTGTCTTTGGTACATTCATCTGTCTGTCCACATTTAATCACTACATTGTAGGTAAATGGACTTCATGAATGACAACATGTGATAAGTCAGAATAATTTATAAGAAAGGTGCAGATGGGAGATTCATTATTTTTACATATTTGTGATTAAGAACAATGCAAAGTTACAATAAAAAGTATGACAATCTTAATTAAAATAATAACGGATCTTCATATTAAGGCAAAACAGTAATTTCAATACAGAGGAAGCAGCCACACAATATTCTTGTCATTGAAAAGAAATAGTGAACTGCTGTGGTTTTATAAAATCTGATACAGTTACAGACTATCTTGTTTAACCGTGAATGCGCTTTCATGTTATTGCACATGGCGTCCTTCAGTTTGCCTAATAAACTCAACAACATGGGCCTTCATTTTCTGCCCTAGCATTCATACTATGCACAACATAATGCGTTGATGCCATGTGTTCAGAATTTCCAGCAGCACAGACTGAAATGTCATCAGTGCTCATAATAACATTTGCTTCAACAAAGCAAACAAAGCTACTCTGTACATTAACGGTATTTACATTTGCTGAGTGCTTCATGTTACAGAGTGCATAAATGTAACAATCTAAGGCACATACATATTTGATTAAATTTCTTCATATGTTTCAGCTCCTCTGAGGCACAATACACAAAATTAACATAAAATTTGTTAAGGATCATTTACACAGTTATTATGTAGTGTATTCTTACCATGAATTAAGAATTAAAAACTTTAACCTTTTAAAACCTACTGGTTACGTGATGCAACAAAAGGTTTAAGATTCAACAATTGTACATTCTACCCACACTGTATTTATGTGTTTTGTATTTATCTCAGAACAAACGGTGACTTGTGCCACTTACACCATAAACTGATTGGTTTTTATAACCGAGATGAATACTGTTTACAGCACGGTATGGACTGGGTCTTTAAATTATGCAGTCTGTGCTTCGTCTTTAAAGGGTTAAAATAAGTATTGTTTTTGACTCACGAGAACAGCTTTGACCTTGGCAATGGTGGCACTGGGAGAAATCATACCATTAGATGTTTATTATCAGTAACCAATGTATTCCACTTAAAAATAGAGTGAGCCAGGGTTTAGTAGTGTCTCATATGTCACAGTTATTAATATTGTCTGTTATATTCTGTTTGATTATACCTGTGCATAAATTCTGACTTCAGGTTTGCTATAAACTGAACACCTCACAAATAGCAATCAGTGGAAAGTGACATGTGCAGTGAAAGAGACTTATGTTTTTCACATGATGTGTACATTTTCCCAAGATAAATAGGTCCCTGTCAGAACAGCATGGTGCGTCCTCAGGTTGTGGATGGAGAAAAGGCCTCCAATATGGAGGGTAGCTGCGAATATATTGAATAAGCAGTCGTGGACAGCCGACAAGGGGTGGTCATACAGATTGGAGTTTGGGCAATGTGCTAACAGTTCCTTACAGTAAAAATTCGCCTTGCTACAAAACGGATACATGTGCATCAGGCCTGAACTGATCCTTTGGTACAACCTAAGAAACAGAAAAGGGACATGAGATTTGGTCCATGGAATGTCAGGAGCCTGCGTAGGTCAGATCACTTTCGACGGTAGCCAGAGAATTAAGAAGGTACATATTAGATTTAGTGGGTGTACAGGAGGTCACGTGGGACAAACGGGGCACTTTCAATGGAAGAGGAAACAAAACCCATCAGTTGTGAAGAGAATTTTTTGTACACCATAGCATTCTTATCAGCAGTTATGAGAGAAGAGTATGTTAGCGATAGGATGTCATACGTAGTTCTGAGAGGTCGTTGGCGTAATAGCGTTATTTAGAATGTGCATGCACCATTAGAGGAGAAAAGTGATGATTCAAAAGACAATTTGTATGAGGAACTAGGCAGGTTTTCGATCATTCTCCTAGCTACAATATGAAAATTCTGTTAGGATATTTTAATGTAAAATTGGGGAGAGAGGATATTTTCAAACCAAAAATTGGGAATGAGAGTCTACATCAGGATAATAATGATAATGGTGTTAGAATAGTAAACTTTGCCGCATCAAAAACCTACTTGTTAAGAGCAAGGTGTTCCCCCACCAAAACATTCATAAGTACTCCTGGACCTCTCCTGTTGGGAAGACTTACAGCCAGACTGATCACATATTGATAGATAGGAGATGGCATTTGAGTACACTCGATATACAATCCTTCAGGGGAGCTGACTGTGATACTGATTACTCTCCACTGGTTGCAAATTTAGGGAATGATTGGCAGTAAGTAAATGAGCAGCATAGAAGTTTGATGGCGAAAGATTTATCTCAGGAAGTTAACTAAGCTTGAGGTTAGGAAACAGTATCAGATTGAGATTACAAACAGATTTGCAGCTTTGGAGAACTTAAGTCATGGCATGGACATAAATAGGGTTTAGGAGAACATTAAAGAGAATATCAAAACCTCAGCTAAAGAGAGTCTAGCTAGGTCTGTACAAACTGAAGCAGCATAAACCATGGTTTGATGAAGAATGTTTAGGTTTTATAAGATCAAAGAAAGCAGGCTAAAATGCAGTAGTTACAGGATCCAAACCAAAGCAATGTAGATAATCTAAATAATCTAAGACGTGACGATAGTAGACATTTCAGGAACAAAAAGAATGAATATCTGAAAGCTAAAATTGATGAACTTCAAACTAACAGTAAGATCAAAAATATCAGAGGCATGTACAGTGGCATCAGTGTATTTAAGAAGGGTTACCAACCTAGAATTAATATAGTAAAGGATGATAAGAGTGATTTGTTTACAAACTCCCAGTGTTTTGGCAAGGTGGAGGAACAATTTCCCTCAGCTATTGAAAGTACATGTGGTTAATAATGTCAGGCAGACAGAAATACACACAGCAGGGCCACTAGTGCCTGAGCCCAGTAGCTT
>JGI24700J35501_10930187_pt1 | contig 11968 bp, 11 predicted proteins | sample TergutTh196P1_FD_35501 | JGI IMG/M metagenome (IMG submission 35501) | reverse complement strand
ATCATCATCATCATCATCATCATCATCATCATATATGTCATGGAGTTGGGCCACTTGTTGACCCGTTCCAGTCTCACGTATCGAGAAGTCTCTTCAAAGGCCCGCCATGATTCCTTCTTTATATATATATAAACTTCTTATAATTTTGAACTAATTTTATATACACCCTATAAGCAATATGGGATCGCACAGTACCTGATATGCACTGATTGTACCTCATATCTCTGAATGCTGGCCTGAAGATGGTCTAATAAGACCGAAACATGTTGCCACAATAAAATAATAATATTTGTACACTGTTGTTGTGTTTTGACGGTAACTTTAAAACATTTTGTTTGACTTTTAGAATTCAAACACAACAGGATGTCCTCAATTAAAATGAAGAGTTATGTTGATAATGTTGGAGTCTTGGAGAACTATGATGGAATGTGACTTTGTATGATTGCCATCAATACAACTTGAGGCACAGATGGATATCCCACCCACTGTAATCTAAAACAGGCAAGTTATATTATACCAGTTATTAAAAATTTCTCTCCCAAATATGAACACAAATACATAAAAACTATTACATTTAGTAACTGGACGTGTGACACATTACCAGTAATTCTGTAAGTGCAGTTTACACTAACAAATAAGACACACTTTAAAGTAGATTAAAAGAGGTTTTATTTATATACACTTAGATATTATAGGAAAGGGAGACATAACTGCTCTATAAAGGAAAAGTTTCTTCTTTCCTTTTCCTCATACATTGTGTGAGTAGCATGCCATCAAATGTGCAGATAATCAGGTAATGTCAAGCATAACATGGAGTTGTCTTGCTGGAATCTTGATACCTGTATAAACAAAAGACAAACAGCACAGAGTTTAAAAAATGGAATCAGCAAAAAATTGGAAGGGAGAGAAACAGAAGTCACACTATTTTCAATAGGTCCCACAGATTTCTTTCTCTTATCATTCACAAATTATTGGAGCTCCGAATTTTCAAGCCCAATGAGCAGGGCCACATAGTGGCAACACTTCAGATTTGTATTCCACAGCCTGGATATCAGTTACTTTGAGATTACGTGTGTCTTTGACACTACAACTTCCACAGTTAAGACAAAGTCACTAAATGACTTACGAATTAAACTCAAAGACCAAACGTAGTGAGTCAACATCCATCTCTCCATCCCACCCGCTCATCCCACATCTGCATAAACTGAACACATTAAAATAACATTTGTTTAACAATGTATGATGAGCCATTTTTGAGAGTAGTAGTCTTTTATATATGAAATGAAGTTACTGCCAACACCCTATGCTCACAGAGTTTGATGATGTCTATAACTGTATAACAGCATTAACAGTATCATTACTCAATGATAAATATGGGCTAGGTGCTATCTTTTTCAGTGCTGCCAACATTACTTTTGAGATAAACTACAATTTTGTGGTACAAGTGCAATGTAAACTCCTCCCTCACCTGTGGAATGAGTTCAGTACACTTAGTCACTGCCACTGTCACTGTCACTCTCGCCAGACTGGAAATCTCCCACATGTATTGAAAACTTATACTCTTGATCACAACCAAGATAGGCATCACTCATGAAATACAGAGTGTACGTGTGATGTCCTGCAATGGCAAACATTTTGAACTGTAATGTCACAACCATATACACAAGTTTCTATGAAAAACTGCTACAAAGGCTCTAAATTATATCTTTCAGAAGAATTAAGAAACTTGAAATGCACAAATAAGAAAAATGGATAGAACTGTCAGAAGAACTCCACTCCACTCTCTGACTTCATGCCCAGCTGTAAGAAATTTTAATACCATGTTTTAACACAAGACAATACACCTAATTCCCTGTACAAACACAGTTCATATCAGACAATGATGGATTCAGCTGATTCATCACGAGAATAACATTTAAAACAAAATATGGAAAAAACATTAACAGCCAGTATCCATCTACTGGACAGCACAACACATAACAGCAGAACTGCCATGAGTAGGCAAGAGATGTGACGATAAGGAAGATATATCAAAACCAAAAGAAATCTCACACAACTTACCTGGACTTGGAGCAACAAAATCTAGTTTTACTTTGGCTTTCTGTTGTAAAGTCAGTCTCTTTATTGACAGCAATGAGTTCATCTTGGGATCACCTATCACCACCCACCAACCTTCCTCTCGTTTCTATTTAAAAAAACAAATATGTTACTTTTACCGCAGTGATTAGAATGATTTTGATAACAAATGAAGGAGAGAGTGGTCACTATAAAATTCTTGTTATAACCATATCAAAGATTCAAAAGTAAACAAATCTTGAACAAAACACAGAAGAAAATGAGAAAATGCACTGTGTTTATCCTTCTGGCCCTCAGTTTAGGCTCCACTGTAACTAACCATCAAATTATGTCTGGTCATAATGTTGTTATGTTCTTTCTTCAGAAGCTGCAAGTTGGTCACACAGAACACTTCTAATGGATCCTATACTAAGACAGATAAATCCAGTCCACACCCCAATTACTTCTTCAAGACCCACTTTAATAATAGGCTCCAATCCTTGCCAAAGACTTCCCAGTTACCTCCACCCTTCAAGGCTTCCTCACTAACACTTTGTATGCTTTTCTTATTTCTCCAATGCGTGCTCAGACAAATGAACATACTCATACATTAAACATGGAAGCGATTTAAATTAGGGAAAAAAAATATATATCACATACAAAAGTCACTGTGGTCAGTATCTTGCAGGTGTTTTTCTGATGACTGTCACAGAATGCAGCATCCAAAACATGATTTATTTCTCCAGTTAACAGCAGACTCATAGGCAGTAACATAATAATTATTAATATGCTATTCTGGATATTAGGAACTGAGTGTAAGAGACTTGAACACATAACAATGGGGAAAAGCAATCACATCACCAGATACAATGAAGTTCCTACATACCTGTGGATAGAATGGAGCAATCACTGGTCCAGTGACTTCATCCTCACGTTCCAGTTGCACAATAACGTTAACCGAGGAGCCACTGTGGATCCTATCCTTATCTTGTACTTCATAGCTCATCTCAATGTTAGGGTACCGGTTACAGAACCTGGCAACATCTGCCATCTGTGCATCTGTCAGTTGGAGTAATTTTGTACGGTCATCATCCTCCAGTTCCATTATGTCAAAAACTGTCTCCACACCCTGTAAGCAAGCCCATAACATTTGTCTGACTGGATGCCTATTATATTTACAGTAGACAGCGTGTGAAAAGTCACATTACTAAAACATATTTAATTATATACTTTCAAACAATTTTTATGTCAATGTCTGGCCCCTAAAACAGGATGTACACTTTGAATTATACCCCATGTGTTTGTAGAATCCTAATTTCAAATAATATTTTTTGATTCATCACGCTTCCAATCTGCTCCATCAGATCAAGCAACCAGGATGGAAAAGCACAATGATTTTCACTGTTACATAACATATCTAAATATCATGTACTGCACCACATCTGTTTTGCTAAGCTGTGGGATGTTTAGTTAAGAAATTGTTGTTTCATTTCCAGATTTCCAGCAGGGGAACAAGATTTGCTTCTTCTCCAAAGCATCCAGACCAGGTACTGATCTCACCTGGCTCCGTATTCAGTGGGTATCATGGGCAAATACCCCAGACATGCTGTCTTCACCCTGACAACCTGCAGCCTACGCATGATTCTAAAAGTGGTATCCCAGCTGTATTTATTTGTTTTAATACAAACCTTTAATGAAGATTTTACCTATATTTCTTTTTCTTTGAACAGTTCCCCTGCTGTGGTGGTGTAATTATGAGCTGTCTACTCACCTTTTCTGTGCATCTCTTGATAATGTCAGGCGTAAAGTGTGGCAGCTGTTTCAGATAAGAATCCTTGCTCCACATGGCCTGTGTAACCATCTGGGCCAGTTCCATAGCTGCTACTGCAGGAGAAAGCCAACCATTTGAACTCAGCACATCCACACAGGCCTGAATCAAGCGAATAGCCTTTCCAAGTATGGCTTCTGTGTCACCCTGTAGCTCAGCCCCTAGTTGGAGTCGAGAAAGATGGGCCTGGAGTAACAAATTGGTTTTGATATGTGGGTCATTGTACTTGGGTGACCCAGCCAACTTATTTGGAAGCCTGGCTGCCAAACTGCGCAGCAGATTATCTTCGTGGTGACGCACAGGCACATCTTCATATTCTGCAGCAGAGGAAATGATCTCCAGTAACCCACGGATCTTGGTCTTGTTGTTAAGGGACAGACTGAATAGTTCAATGGTGGTGTAGTTAATGTAGTAGTATGCTGCAATCATACCCAGATTCAATGGCAAGCAATCCATCTCATCTTCAATACTGATGCATTTTGACTGTTCCAAATCATTCAAAGTGTTTTCAACAAGTTCAGAAAGATGGTCAGATAAATGGCGATGGGTAACACCCTGAAGATTGTAGTAATTTGGGTTCTGTGTGAGCCTGCGGTAGATGAAGGTCCATGTCAGGTAATCTACTGCATCCTGCTTGTTCTCAATGGTCTTCGTCACAATTTCAGCATTAAAGTGGTCATGTAATCTATGATCCAGATGGCTTTCAACTGGTAGTGACTCATTGAGGAATTTCTTGAAGAAGTCCTTCTTAGAACTCTGACACATGAGCACACATTTAGCATCATCATCATCTAGAGGACGATTAGCACGACCCACCATCTGTAGAACATCAGTAATGGGATAATCCTCATATGCATGAATCTTTCCATTATAAAACTGAGTATCCATGATAACAACCAAGTGTGCAGCTATGTTGACACCCCAGCACAGGTTTCGTGTCACTACTGCTATCTGCACTGCCCCTGAATCAAACAACTGTTCTACAAGCCGATGGTCACTTGGTGTGAGACCTTCATGAATATAAGCCACTCCTTGTGAGAGAGTTTCCTTAAGAGTCTTATCTGACATACGATCCAGGAATGGCTTGATGTCATCTTCCTCTGCATGGAAGAATCTGTTAGGCTGACCCTCAGCTGCAGTGAAGGTCAAGAGATCTATCGCAGTCAACCGAGCCTGCTTTCTTGTAGGTACAAAGACAATTACTGGCTTATGAGGACTGTGCTTTAGAATTGAATTATACACTGGTTTGGTCATTGCAATGAGACGTGATGCATTGTGTGTTATGTTGAATCCCTGAACGTGCAGTTCAAGCGGAATGGGTCGCACACTGGGATGGAAATTAAATGTAGCATTGGCATTGCAGCCCAACCACTGTGCAACATCACGGGCATCAGCCAGAGAAGCAGAGAGTGCAACTATACGGATCTGACGCTCAATTTGTGAGGAAATGTATCGCATCCTGGAACAGACCACTTCCAACACAGGACCATCTTCACCTCCAATAAGCTGTAGTTCATCAACAATGAACAGCTGAATGTTCTGTACATTCTTCCTTTGTTTCCAACGTCTTGACAGCACGTCCCACTTCTCAGCGGTACAAATTATTACCTGTCCCTTAGCCAGCAATTTCAAGTCAGTTCCAGTCTCACCTGTCAGGAGCACCACTTTCCTGCCCAGCACACTGCCAAACTTCTGTTGCCAATCAGCAAACACCAGCTCAGCCAGAGCATCGCGAGGAACAAGGTACACACAACGGCCATCAGAGTTCTGTGACAGAAGTCTCAGTACTGCAAATTCAGCAATTGTTGTCTTTCCTGAACCAGTTGGGGCTCCAATGAAAATGTTGTCATCACTGTTGTAGACAGCATTGAACACTTGTGTTTGGATTGGATTGAACTGGGGAAACTTATCTAGATACAAAGATTCAAATGCAGCATTTCTCAAAGCTGTTACTGGAAGAGGCTGAAGATCCAGAAGCTCTGTTGGAGGCAGATTCTTTTCAGGCAGAATGAGATGCCTGAAGGACACTGGCAACTGAGTTTCTGCCCCTATCCATCGATCTGACACAATTCTCAAAAAGTACTGTGGAGGAAGAGGTTCAAACACTGGAACAAAGAACTTGACAAGATGCTCATCAGTTGCAAACTTGGATTTGAGAAGAAAATATTCATGATGCAGGATCACTTCAGAATCTACATCTTCCACAAGAATCCAGAATGCTTCAGATACCCCATGCACCTTTTCGTCCCACTGGAAGTCAGGCGTAATTGTTAACTCAACACGCAATGTTGACCTAGTTATAGGTTGGATGTGTGTAGACAACTCAAGTTTGGGAAATTGATGTACATACTTGTGAATTGTCTTGCCCAGCTTTGGTACACGAATCAGCTCTCCAATTTCATTTGGATTAAGATCATACAGCCTAGAAAAATTAACCACAGGAATCAGAATTACAGACAGGATTAACACATTCAGACTTACAACTTCTTTTGTAAAATTCAAATATGATAAAATGTAAAAAAATTTTCAACAAAAAAAAAAACCACACTTTTATTGTTCCAACTCCACAGTTGACTCCACTGTATACCGCACGCTTGCACAACAGGCCGATATGCCGCCATAACACTGACGTCAATAACAACCAGCACAATAGAGCCATAATTGTAGTTTTAGCTAAGCACAGAATAGCACCCTGATAACGGTTGCTGCGTGAGCCAAAACATGTCAGAGAAAATGTCAGAATTTTAATTGTTTTAACATTCCTATGATTTTATAATTGTGTGCATCAGTTGGAACAATAAAAGTGCTTTTTGATACTATTAATGCACGGTACAGACATGCAGATTGAAAATCTTCAACAGTTCAACTATACATACAAGAAAGTACAAATGACTGTCACCATTAACATATACACAAAAGCCATTTACTCAAACCTATGTAAAATTACCAGTCTTTTTCTTTGTTTGGTTGTTAATCTACTGTGTCTGTTACACAAAGGTGATAAAATTGTTACAGTGACTAACAGAACTCCAGAAAGCAGTTCTGGTATATACATCACAACAAGTTAGCATAGCCCATATCAACAACAGAATTTCCTTTAATAATACGTAAGTATTCTTGCCAATTTTGAAATTTGAAGAAAACATCCACAAACACTTCTTTGACATCTGAATATCCACATACACCAAGACAGCCCCAAAAAGCCCTAACAGTTACACTTTAAATAAACACCACCCATATACACAAGTGAAGAAATAACATAAACATTTGAAGTATTTGTGAAGGGTAAAGAACACTAACCTCTCCCAAGGAAAACTCTTCTTTTCAATTTTCTTCACAATTTCCTCTGGCATTTTACGGAACTGGCGTAGAGGAGACATAGACTGCCACATGCGTCTATCCACCATTTTACACAGTGACAGTGCTTTGTCTGCCAACTGTGCCCAGCCTCTGTACAGAACTGAGGACACCAAATACATATCCAAGTTAGTTATATAGCACATTTCACTGATATGTTCAACAATCCTTCTTTGAATAACAGTTTTTGTAAACACAAATCACAGGGTACAATAACACATTATTAACTAACATTTTTATAAAATATTTCTTTTCACATTCCCAATTCTTAGGGAGATATAACTGTAAATAGGAGATACACACAATTTATAGTATGTAACAATCAGCAGCCAATATACTTGTTGCAGACAATCCAAGGATAAATTTATGGGATAAAAAATATCTGAACATACCTAATATGTAATGAAATTACCTAAGATTTCATATCTATTCATTTCCTATTAAAACTCAAATAACAAAAAAAGAACAAATAAACTTTCTATAATACAAAATAATTTGAAAGGCATTTAAGTCTATGCACAACACATACACAAAAAATGCAATAGGACGAGACATCTCATTGTCATTGCATAAAATACATAAAAAAAGGCAATACCTCAACAATAAGAACTATTTTTAGACAATACTTCTCGTGTCTAAAATGTGTTACATGTTTTCACTTTTAATTTTTGTTTGTGGAATATGAAAATTAAAACTTTTATAAAATACATACAGTAAAACAGATATCTTTGAGAAATATCTTATTTTGCTTAGAACATAAGGCTAACTGTGTGTCTTCTTATCTATATACAGAGGTTAACACTATACATAACTAAACTAATGATATTATTTCAGCTGAACACATACTTGAATAAGCGTGTGTGGGTGTGTGTTAATATTACATTACCTCTGATGATATATTGTATGTGAAAGGTTTGAAATGGACCACATCACACATATACATACACAGACTACCTTCTTGCAAACTTTAGGCTCATTTCATTTTGCTTGAAATTACCTGATATTTGCACTCATAAAATGGACATCCTATAAATAACTGACTCAAAAACAGACTTTCAGCTTCTCTGATAGCTTATAAAGCAGCACATAGCTTAAAGGCAAACAATAACTGTAACTCCGAAAATGTGTGCACAGGATTACAATTAAAGTGTATCTGCTCATTTGTTTAATTACTCATATTTAAATAAACCCCAAGGCACACTGAAAGAGTATCAGACATAAAATACATAGGCCTATTTCAATTTTCTGTGCTTTCTTTCAACAATTTTTGCTTTGATAAATATTTGCAAATAATGTTCACATTGTGTGCAGAAGTCACACAAAATATCCACCACTGCTGACCAGTTTAACCACCAACTAGACTGTGTGACTGCAATAAAATTTCCCAACATAAAATTAAATTAACCATCAATCAGCAACTCTCAAATCATGACAAGCAGATAGCTCAAAAGACTATACATTATGACCAAAACAAAAAATCAATACCAATAAAAAAAAGTTACCTAAACCTACCAATTTCAAAAATGGCCCGCATAAGTCGTGCAGCTGACTGTGTAACATAAACCATGTCAGACATCAAAGCAAAGCCCTCAAGTTTCAACTGTGAAATGTATGCCTGAAGCAGAACATTCACTTTTGCACTTGGCTCCTCAATGCTCTCCTTAATGGGAATTGGGACACGCTCCATCAGTTTCTGCAGTTCCAACTTCTCTTCTTCTCTGACAGTGATGTTACGGAATTCACCAGACAATGAAAATACTCTGGAAAGGATAGGAAGTGATATGAAAAGCTATCCCTCTACACGCCTGGACAGGCCATTAAAGCTCTCATGAGGTTGAGGCTCCCAGTCAGCACAGAATGTGGTCAAAGTTGTCACACCTATGCACCAGCTGTCTTTACCCCCTCAAGAGATAGCCCTGGCACTCATTCCTATTAGGGGCTGAGTTGATCCCAGGGCCATGGTGTGACTGGAAGGAGCAGGTCAATGAAAAATCTCAAAGCTCCATCAGGAATTGAACCCGTGACATTCCGGCTTGCAGCAAAGTGGGAAGTGATACTAATTCCCTAAATTATAAGTGACACTTTATCTGGTTTAATAATTCTCATACTTAAGACAATTAAAAATAACACAATGTATCCTCCTATAATAATGTACAAACTTAGAAAAGTACTTTTGGTTTCTGATTAAAATTTATACAATTAAATCTCATCAATAGTTCTGATGTTGTACAGAATGGCTAACATGATTAGCACTAAAGTAAGAAATTATATGAACATGATACCTACCTAAATAGTTCAATTTCACTAAGGGTTGGTTTCAGCAGCTGATTGTATGTTGCCATAGTGTCATGCGTGCAATAGTAGTGACTGGAAATGCGACCCAGTTCTGTCACCTTATGACAAAAAAAAAAAAACTGTTGTCATTGCAACATCTCAACTAGTCTCTGTACCACCACATGATGTTATGGTGTATGTTACATCTAAAGACACCAGAGTTCAGACAGCTGATTTATTAAATTGTGTAACACACTTACACCTTCCTTTCTGTTGGTATCAGAACCTATTCAATTTCATAATCAGTAGTTCCCACTAAATTTACATTTGACTGGGGTAGAATTAAAGGTGAAAAGTTAATTCAGTTCAATTTTTTCAAAGTAAACTTCTACTGATAGTATTCATAAGTAATGATCCAAGCTATTCTGACACTCACTGAGTGGCTTTTCAGTCTTATGGCAAGAAGATGTTCAATTCATATGCAGAACTCTATGTATCACTGAACTTCTAGTAGTCTATTTTGATTTAGGATACTTTCTATATTTGTAAACACAAGGAGCTGTAAAGAATAAAACACACACAAAAAGGTGGAATCAAATAAATTTGTACTTGTAAATAATTTCCTTAATAAGGAATGATGTTGTGATATGAGGAAAACATTTTGATGATACCCTTCTCAATTCCAAAAGCTAGGATCAACCAATTTGCTGCAGAAGATACACAGTTCTGCTGAACTTCACAGATTATTACTTCCCCATCTTGGCGAACTGCATCAGAAGAGACTAAGGCTGATTCTTCAAATATGCTATGTCAAAGTATTCACCATCTTTGACTGAAATCTGACACTCCTCACACAACAAAAACCAATTAAGTGTATCAAACAGCCAACAGGTCAATCCAACAATTCAGTTATTAGCATTTCATGTTTGTAGGGCTAATTTCACATCTCACCCAAAAAAGTAATGGTGTCAGCAAAAGTTACTACGTGCACTACTTGCTTAATTCATCAGTCATGTGATTTATTTCCATATAGTGACACCAATACCTATGCTTGAGATTAACTCATGGATGGACTATATTTATTCTGGTTATACAGCTGTCACTCACCTGAAAATGTCCTGTTTTACGGTCATACTTTACAAGTCCACTGCGATCCAAGTGCAAGGCTGCAGTGTGAATTAAGTCTGCCCTATACTGTTCCAACAGAGGATCCTCTTTAAGACGATCATGCGACAGTCCATAGAGGGTGGGTGCGCGCAACAATCTGTAACCAAAAATAAAAATCTTGGATATTCTGAAACAGGTGCAGTACGACTGAGAAATGACAAGCATAAAGATGGAAAGAAAGAAAGAGAGAAAGAAAGAAAGAAACTCTGAAACATATTTTCTTCAATATTAATTATACTTTTAAATCCTAGAGAGATTGAACATAAACAAATACTCCATCTTTAAGATGTGATAAACCTACCCCAATTCTTGTCTTTTCTCACCTTGTCTTCTGCCACTGAAATACGGAATTTTTAATTCTTATCTGCATGCTTCCCCTCAATAATGGCTTTGGTACACTTTATTCTCCTCAGCAACATTACATACTGCTCTTTCGTAACATATATCAATACCAATCTACCATGTCAGTGGACAGAATAATCCTTAGGTTACTTAGTGATGACATTTCTGTTTTACATGTTACAGTGTTCAATAAGACTGAACAGAGATTTAGCATGGAATTCAACGGAGGTAGCCATGACTTACAGACAGGTAGAGTTACCGTGTCCCCAAGTACACGAAAATAAAAACTGGGCACGTGTGGGTTTGTTTGACTATATTGTACTGTGATATTGCCACCAACAACAAAGTGGCTGGAAAGGGCACTTACTTGTCAGCCATCTCTTATTACAAATGGAACTCAGGTGGTCTTAGTGAACTTGAGAAATTCATATGGTTGAGCAAGAGATGACAATACTTCCGCTTAATATGCGTAACAGAAAGCACACTTTTTTACAAAACATTCCTCATCAACAGTGTTGTGTAAAAGAATAATACACAGAGGAAAGAAAAAATTTCCAATTACAGATTCAGTGCTGGACAAAAATTAATATAAAAACTTCTATTTTCCTTCAATGAGGCAAGGTTGACATGCAGAACTGTAAATTGCCAGAATAACAAGTATTGGTGTTATGTAGAGCAATACACTTTAACTGGGAGAACTGTAGGGCAACTTTCAAGGGAAGCTGTTAATATTTTAAGACAAGAGTTTTGTTGTGTGTTGAAAAAAATACTTTTACAAAATGTAGGGCCTGCTCAAAACCTGGAGGTCAGCACTTTCAAACTCTGCAATGATATAACTTAACTTTAACTTGAACTTAATGTTTTCCATCCCGAAGTGTTAAGCAAAGTAATATTAGGGTACTATATGTAACAGTCTAACACAACCGTTTATTGATATATCTATAA
>JGI24700J35501_10930188_pt1 | contig 11975 bp, 12 predicted proteins | sample TergutTh196P1_FD_35501 | JGI IMG/M metagenome (IMG submission 35501) | reverse complement strand
CGGAATGGGAGGCGCAGCGCCAGGCGGATGCAGAGGAAAGCAAGCAGATGTCAAAGGTTTTTGACCTTAAAATGGACAAGCTGCGCGAGAGCATTCGGGAAATGGGGCAAAACATAGGCGGCCTTAACAACAGCTTCGGCAGCGTCGTAGAACACCTTGTAATGCCCGGCATCTTCGATAAATTCAAAGAGCTTGGCTTTGAACTGTACGACTACGACCAGAACCAAAAGCCCAAGGACAAGGAAGGCCGGATTATTGCCGAGGTTGACGCGATGCTCTCCGGCGAGGAAGTCGCCGTGGTGGTAAGCATAAAGGCGAAGGCCACGGAAAAAGACATAGAGGAGCACCAACAGCAAATGACCCTTCTAAGCGAACACGGCAGGCGCGACGGCGACAAGCGGCGCTACTACGGAGCCGTCGCCAGCGCGGTAATGAACAAGTCCCTGCGCTCGCAGATTTTGAAAGCCGGCTTTTACCCGGTGGAGCAAAGCGGGGACACAATGCGAATAGCCGTGCCCAAAAGATTCAAGCCCCGCCAGTGGTAACACGGAAAAGCCCTGCCCGCCAGGGCGGGGCAGCCAGTGTCTTTTTCAGCGTTTTTGCGATATAATGTTTGTGTGAACATAATCCTTTTTGAAGAATACGAGGCCGGCAAAGACCTGGCCAAGCGGGACGAAAGAACCATCCACTTGTTGAAGGTGTTGCGAAAAAAAACAGGGGATTTTTTCGATGCCGGGGTAGTCGGGGGCTTGCGCGGCAGGGGCAAAATCGATAGAATCAATGTGGACGGCTCTGTTTCGGTTTCCTTGCAGCTTGACGAAAACCCGCCGGCAAGGCTCCCCGTGCGCTTGGCCGTGGGCTTTCCCCGGCCAATCCAGATACGGCGGCTTTTGCGCGACCTTTCCAGCATGGGAGTCGAAGCGATCGATCTTGTGGGAACCGACATGGGGGAAAAAAGCTACCGGGATACGAACCTTCTAAAAGACGGCGGGGCGCGGGCGGCACTAATCGAAGGGGCTGTGCAGGCAAGGGACACAAACATTCCCTTGCTGGCAGTTTTTGAACACTTGACAAACTGGCTGCGGGAACGCCCCTGGGAAAAAGCCCGGCAAGCGACAGCCCCGCTGTTGATAGCCTTGGACAATGTCCGGGCGGAGGGGGCTTTCTCTCTTTTGAATCAATCGAGCTTTAGCTTTCCGGCTGGGGGGGTAGTGCTGGCAGTCGGTTCGGAAAGAGGCTGGTCGGATAGGGAGCGCGAGCATTTGGAGGCCGCCGGCTTTTTGCGCCTTTCTATGGGGGCGCGGGCCTTGCGGACTGAAACCGCGTGCGTAGCGGCAACCGCCCTTATAATGGAAAAACTATGAATCAAGATGATGTCAAAAAAAAATTGCTGGCGATAGAAGACGCGCCGCTTGAGTTTTCGCTCATTTTCTCTGGAAAAAAAAGCTCCAAGGTAAACGGGCTGTACAAGGTGGAAAGCCGGGAAATCGTTATTCACAACCGCAACTTTCACGACAAAGCTGGTGGCGACAACTTGTTGCTCTACACGGCCATTCACGAATATGCCCATCATCTTCATGCCTGCTCCCGGGGGGGGAGTCTTTCGACCCGCGCCCACACTGCGGAGTTTTGGGCGATTTTTCACGGTTTGCTGGAAAAAGCGGCCACCAAAAAGATTTACACCGATGTTTTTTCGACATCGCCGGAACTTGCAAAATTGACGGAGCTTATTCGCAGCAAGTATTTGCGCAATAACGGCGAGCTTGTAAAAGAGATGGGAAGGCATTTGCTAAAAGCGCACAAAATCTGCGCCGACATGAATGTGCGTTTTAGCGACTATATCGACCAAATGTTGCGGATTCCGCGCACGGCGGCAAACATGGCGGTTAGAATGTATGAATACGATCTTAACCCGGAAGTCGGCGCGGACAATATGCGTTTTCTGTCGGGCATCCGGGACAGCGATGATCGCAAGGCGGCCGAAACCGCATTGCTCAAGGGGAAAAGCCCGGACTCCGTAAAAATCGCCGTGCGTGCAAAGGCCGAAGACCCTGTGCATAATCTTGAAAAAGAAAAACAAAGGCTTGAACGCACGATAGCCGCCCTTACCCAACGTCTGGAAGAGGTAAACTTGAAACTTTCGGAGAACAGCCCCTAAAGGCAAGCCCCAATGCGAGCGGGGCTTGCCAATGGCCGGGTCAGTCGCTTTCGCTGATAATTTCTACCCGTATGCCGTCGCTGGAATCCGGCTCGTCCTTTGGCGGAACGGAAACTTTTAGAATGCCGTTTTTGAAAATCGCCTTTACCTTGTCTTGGGCGTACTTGTCCATTGGGACAAAGTATTTTTGTTTTTCGATGTCTTTCATTTTTAGCCGGCGCTTGAAGTAGCGATTGTTTTCCTCGGTAAAGTTTGCAGTGTCGGCGTTATCCGCTATTTTGGCGGCAAAGATCATGTAGTCCCCTTGGAACGAAAGGCTGATGTCTTTTTCGTTAAAGCCGGCAAGGGCAAACTCGAAAACCAGCGAGCGATCCCCCGTCATAAAAATATTCATTGGCGGGTAAGAATAGTTGGGGTAAAAATCGGTGTTTTCGTCTGCAAAGTGCCTAGAAAAGCCAAAAGGCCCCTGTTTAAAGCCGGGGTTTTCTGTACCGTGTGGGTTAAAATGCCGTTGATATAACCCGTTTTTTATCCCCTGCGTCGCTTCAAAAATTTCGTCAAAAATACTGCCCAAATCCATGTAGTTCTTTGGATTCTTCATTTTAAGCTCTCCTTCGCTTTAGAGGGGATGCCCGTTAGCCCTTCCCCTTGATTGAAATTCAGAACCCCCATACGGGCGATTCTGCGGCATAAATGCCGTCCGCATAAATGACGTGGCATGAATGCCGTCCGCATGAATGCTAGATAAAATCTAGCAAAAAAACCTTGAAATGTCAAGTAGCCGGCGGCGTTCATGCGTCTTTTTCTTATAATATACACCGATTTTGGCTTCCCGGCAAGTTTTTTTGCTTTGTCTTGACAAAAAACCTTGACATTGTGCAAAAAAAACGGTATAGTTAGAAAGATAGCCAGATTGGAGCTTCAAACAGCCTAAGGAGGGTTTATGATAAAAACATGGGGATTAACCAATTTTAAGTCAATATACTCAATGCCCAATGAAAAACTCGAACTGAAGCCGCTTACCATTATGGCGGGTACGAACAGCAGCGGCAAAAGCTCTTTTATCCAATCTATCCTTCTTATAATACAAACGATGAAAAACCCGTACAAGGAATATCCGCTTGTCCTAAACGGGCAATATGTAAACTTTGGAAAATTTGAAGATATAATGTCTTTCCACGAGGAGGACGGCAAGCGAAAGTCTGTGTCTGTAGGCATTCGCTGGTCGTGCAAATACAGTAGCAAAAGAGTTAAGGACAAAGGTAAATACTATTTTTCTATGCTCCCGGAACTAAAGGATGTTGATAATCCAGATGAATGTGATTATGACGCAGAAACAGAAATTGAGTTTGACATTGAATATGACGCATATAACAATGAAAGCAACATTAAAATTAACAGGCAAATAATGCCGCGTCTAAAAAGCGTAAAACACAAAGCAAATACAATAGTGGAAGCAGAAACAGACGAAGATGAGGATGATGAAGGTGTTTTTTTGTATAAAGACACCAAGGGGATACATATTAAGGTATGTGATAAAAATCCATCGGAAATCCCCGGCGGGCAAAAAGAATGTTACGATATTGAGTATGATTCTGGCGAGGCCAGCGGGTTGAGGCCTATGGATGCAGAATTTCTACACTTTTTCCCCATGAGGGTATTAAATTCATTGAGTGCCAGGGACGGGACTATAAAAAATCAATGGGGTAGCGCATTAGGTAGCATAAAAAGTGAAAAGCTGTTGAACGAGCTAAATGAAAACTTTTCATCAAAGTTTATATACATAGGGCCTTTGCGCGAAGACCCTAAGCAGCTTTACCCTTTTTCAGAATTTTCCTATATGCCAAACTTTGGGAAAAAAGGAGAAAACACGGCCGCTATTCTTGCATTAAACAGCAATAATTCGGGCACGTTTCCTATCCCGGATTGGGACGATTCTGGGAACTATAAATCCGAAGAAAAAACGCTTAAAGAGGCGATTATTGCATGGTTGGAATATATTGGGGTGGCCGAGGATATTGCAGTAGGTGTTGAACCGGGAGGTTTTACCCTTAAGGTTAAAATCCCAAAATCGAATCATTTTAACGACCTGACCAATGTGGGGGTAGGTATAAGTCAAGTAGTGCCTGTCGTAGTATCTTGTTTGTTTGCAGATAAAGGTTCAATTCTTGTATTTGAACAGCCGGAACTTCACCTTCACCCTAAAATGCAAACAAGGCTTGCGCATTTTTTTGTGGCAATATCCCAATCTGGCAGGCAATGTATTATAGAAACCCACAGCGAGCATATTATCAATGCGTTGCGGCACCGGATTGCAATTACGCAATCGCCCTATGACGAAAAACTGGCAGGAGACATACAGATTTATTTTTCCACAAAAAACAATGGGAAAACTGAATTTAAGCCCATAAACATTGACAAATATTCCGCAATGACCGAATGGCCAGAAGACTTTTTCGACGAATCCCAAGTTGTTAGAAAGGAAATAATAGCGTTGGTAAGTGAAAAACTTGAAAAGGATTCCCAGGATGAATAGCTATACCATTGATGCCAGCGTATACGCAATACCCAATGTAGACGGTTTGTCTAATGAAGAAAAAGTAAGAAAATATGAAGCTTTTTTAGACAGAATTTCTACACTTAACAGTATTCTTCGTAAAGAAAAGAAGAATATAAAACTCTATTTTTATCGGGAAGACATTCATGCGCTACTCAAGAGTAAAAGATTGTATATAGAGGATCTGTTAAATGAATTTACCCAACTGGGGATTAAGCGCACGCCTAACCTAAAAAATTTTGCAGACGACCAAATAGACTTAATAGAAGATTTGGTAACAAAAGGTTATACAGTAAAAGAAAGCACAAACAAAGCTTATTCAAAATGTATGACGATTGAGTTTCTTCTAGGGCTAGGGATTAAAACTGTTAATATCAAAGTTGCAGATACCCCGGTTTACGATCCTGAAATTGCCTTTGCCTTTGATAATACATATTCTGCTAAAGACATTAATGGAAAATTAACACTTCATGCTTTTTTAAATCGTTATATTTACCATAACAACGACATCAATAAACTTGTTGTTGAATCCGCAAATTTCAATGAAAAAGTTTTGACAAGTATAAAGATTGATAATATTTCGCATCAATTCCAAGGTGTGAATATTCCTAAAGCACCTTTTTCAATTGACAAACAAACAATAGCGTTTTGTAAATTTGAAGAAAAAGACCTTAGAAAAAAACAGTTCGCCTCTATTGACGAGGCTCTTTCCCAAGCAAAGATTGACTTCAAGAATACGTTGGATTTTTACGATAATGTAGATAAAAGTATAGACGCTTACAAAGAAAGAATGAATGATTTAATGAAGACGCGGCCTGCTTTTAAAAATTACATAAACAATCATATAAAAGAATGCCCCAATACGCTATATGATTTTTTAGACACGTTGGATAAACTTGTGAAATATTATAATGCTACAATAAATGTACCTATAAGAAAAAGGCAACCTATTATGGAAAAATATACACGACAATATGACGATGAAAGCACCTGCTATAGAGAAGACGAGCCAATATGTCAGAAATGTTGTGCCTTTTTAAGTTTTTGTGGATATGCTTGTTCAGGTGAAAAAACTGGAAGAACATTTAATGGCAAAAAATTTAATATCCATTTAAAGCCAGTTTCCATTGGCAAAGACGGGAATTTAAAAGAAGTAGCCGATTTATCTCTTAGGATTTATTTTCGATGGGATACCCCAAAAATAGAAATTGGTTATATAGGGCAGCATATTTAATAGGAGGATATTCATGAATGAGTCAAAAGCCCCAGTGCCAGGGGATATTGTTTGGGCAGACAGAATTGTATATAAACACTGCGGCATTTACATAGGGGAAGGCCGGGTAATACATTTTGCGGCACCGGAAGGGTCGGAAATAAACGAAGAAAATGCAGTGGTTCATGAAACCTCTTACGAAGAATTCAGCGACGGTTGCCCGGTTACTGTGTACCCCGTGCAGGGGGGGTATCCGGCAGAAGAAACAATTGCGCGTGCTAAGTCCCAAATCGGTAAAAAGGGATACGACTTTTTGCTTTCCAATTGCGACCATTTTGCAATGTGGTGCAAAACAGGCGAACATCGTTCCGTACAGGTAGAAAAAGCTGTAGATAAACTGCTTGAAGGCCTAAAAGTAGTGTTTGAAAATGTTAGGGAAAAGGTTAAGGACATTTTCCCCGTAAAACTTTCTTACAAAGAAGTAATGGAATACTTCAGCCAACACAAGGACGATAGCCCTGAAATTGTAAAAGGCGCAATCCTAAAAGAAGATGTCGCCGGCGGGGGCTTTCTTATTATACAGGCTTTTTTGGATAAAGATAATAACCCCGTGATCGACAGTAGCGGGCAGCCCTTGGGGATTAAAATAAAAGCTTCGCAGTTGGACGATGAATTGCTCCAACTGTTCAAAGACGCATCTGTCGTCATTGTAGAGTAGGAGGAAAAATGTTAAAGGAAATTCTTGAAAGCATTGGGAGGTTTTTTGGAAAGCTTCTTGATAAGCTTATTGTGCTGGTTAAGCTTTTATTTTCTAGAATCATAAGTTGGTTCCGGGAACGAGAAGCCTTAGTCAAAGAAGATGCGGATAATCTTGCATTCACGATTAAGCAAAGCCTAGAGAACGGGAAGGTTAAGTTTGTTCAAGGGATTTTCAACAAGAAAACCAACGAAATAAAAGATGCCGAACAATTTGAAGCAGAGAAACTTGACAAAAAACTGGAAGACGCTCACCGTGGCCAAGATTTGGTTATTTACAATTAAAACTTGGGCTTTCGATCAAATGGGGTTTATCTTGATGTTGTGTTACGAGGCTAAAAATGAAATTGACTTTGTCTAACATCCCAGATTTTAGCAGCGAAACAGAGAGAAATATATTTATTTCCCGCGTGCCAACTGCTGTGAATAATATTTTATCCGAAAAGCATAAAATATCAAAGCCAGACGTTATCGTGGCACCGGCGGTTCCAGAAATTGAACCCCACAAAGCCAATGCCAAAAAAACAGCCGAAGAAGATGCCGGCTCTTTTTCAATAGAAGCGCAAGTGCCGCAGTTTACTTTTGATCAAATTGTTCTGGAGGAAAAAGTTCTTGAAGAACTGCAAGACTCCATAAAATTTGAAAGCGTCAAGGAAAAAGTTTACACCGAATGGGGGCTTTCAAAAATTGAACCTTGCCCAAAACTTGCGCTGAATTTTCACGGAGAAAGCGGAACGGGAAAAACTATGGCCGCACACGGCTTGGCAAATGCAATGGGCAGGAAAATTATTCTGGCAAGTTATGCCGAAATTGAAAGCAAATACCACGGGGACGGCCCTAAAAATGTAAAAAAACTGTTTCAAATTGCTTCTGACACAAATGCCGTGTTGTTTATTGACGAGGCGGATAGCTTGTTGTCCAAACGGCTTACCAATGTAACCCAAGGCAGTGAACAGGCAATAAACTCGATGCGGAGCCAACTGCTTATCCAGATAGAACAATTTACAGGGGTTGTTATTTTTGCAACAAATCTGGCCAGCAATTATGACAACGCATTTGTAACAAGAATAAGAAGCATTCAGTTCAAAAAGCCGGATTTTGCCATGCGCAAAAAATTATGGGAAATAATGTTGCTCCCGCAATTGCCCCTAGAAGAAGGCATGGACATTGACAAGCTAGCTTCTATTGAAAATATTTGCGGAAGGGACATAAAAAACGCCGTTGTAAAAGCCGCAATAAAAACGGCAATCAACGGGGAGGCCTGCGTAACCCGGCAATTGCTGGAAGACACCTTGAATTCGATTATTGAATCCAATAAAGGCATTGCAAGCAATTTACCCGAAGATGAAAAAAAAGCCATAGGCGAAAAAATAAAAGAAAAACTTAGTGGAGCCAGAACGCAAAATATAAACCTAAGAGCGGGTTGCCGTAAAAAAAGATAAAGAGATGAACTGTTGCTGAACAAATCTATTCAAGAATCTCTTGCCCGAACTTGTTCAATTTGTATTTTCGCCCGTTCCAGTCTGAAATGCAGATCGTGTCTTCAGCAATAGCGAAAGGCACATTTCCGTTAGGCGAAACGAAAATATCCTCGCCGCTGAATGACCATTCGACTTCAAGTTCCGGCGAAAGTTTTACTATGGCAAGCTCTCCCCATACAATATATCCGTTATCAAACTTGGATATTGTAAAGTATACCCCCATTCCCGGTATTTTTTTGTGCGATAAAACAGACAATGTGCCACAATCAATAACCGTAAGCATATTGTGCATTAAAACTGTTAGCCGAGCACCTTCCAAAATTGCAACATCGCTATCCGCACCGTATATCGAACCGACTAATGCCAATCGCTTTTGTTCTGCTCCGTCATCAATATCGACAGCAAATGCCTTGTAATAATCTGAACGGGTTATATTGCCGGGGTTAAGAATAACATCGTAAGGCCTGTTATCCGCTGAATCGAGCGAAAAGGTTTCGTCTTTTTTTAACGTTACTTTGTAAAACTCATTTTCAAGCAAAGTCATGGCAACACCCCCAAAAAGTCATTTTAACGCATTTATTTTGTCTAAATTTTGCTTGGGGCCGACCAATGTTAAAATATCGCCTTCGTATAACAGCGTCTGGGCATCCAAGGAAAGAGTCAATTTGTCTGTTTTTGCACTGCGAATAGCAAATACTTTTATACCGTATTTTTTTCGCAAGTCAATTGCCCCTATGGTTTTATTGACCCAATGAGCGGGAGTGTGCAATTCCAAAATGCTATAATCTGGAGAAAGCTCCAAATAATCGATTATGTTTTCTTGAACCAATGAATGGGCAACCCTTTTGCCGGTGTCATATTCGGGGCGAATCACCTTGTCTGCACCAAGTTGGCTAAGGATTTTTGCGTGCCATTCATTTTGCGCTTTACAAACGAGCATTTTCGCTTCCATTTCTTTTAACATGATCGTTGTTAAAACACTGTCTTCCAAAGCACTTGCTATGGCGACTACTACACAGTCAAAATTATGAATGCCAAGAGAACGCAGAACCGCTTCATCCTTACTATCCCCAATAACAATATTTGTTACCTGATTTGTTATGCCTGTAACTCTTTCCTCATTTTTGTCTACCACCAAAACATCATGATTCATAAGATACAGCTCGGTGGCTACGGCACTGCCGAACCTGCCCACGCCAATAACCAAATATGTCCCCATTGTATGCCTCCTAATTTACATCATTACCCATGTGTCCGGGTATTTTGTTTTTTCTATTTTGTTGTGCCTTAAAAAAGCCGCCATTCCGATAGTCATAATCCCGACGCGCCCCAGAAACATAAGCAATATGATGATTGCCTTTGAAGGGGGCAAAAGATAGGGCGTTATGCCAAGCGTTAACCCGCAAGTTGCCATAGCCGATACCACTTCAAACAATATTGACATGATGGGCAAGTCCGGCTGAAAAATAGAAATTGCTACAGTGCCAACAAAACAAGCAGATATTGCAAGCACCAAAATCGAAATAGCACTTACCACTTGCTGATCTGGAATAGTACGTCCAAAAACAGACAGCGTTTTTTTACCGCTTAAAGAACGTATCGCCGATAAAAATAAAATCGCCGCCGTTACGTTTTTAATCCCCCCGGCAGTTGAACCTGCCGAACCGCCGATAAACATTAACAGCATTGTTACCATAATGGACGCTTTTGTAAGCGATGCCTGATTCACCATGCTTAACCCGGCAGAACGCGGCATGGTCGATTGAAAAAGACTGGCCAAAGCCGCTTGATGCAAAGGTAGATTGCCAATTGTTTCTGGGTTGGTTCTTTCAGCAAAAAAGAAAAAAATCCAGCCGGAAACAAGCAAAAAAACAGAAACACTAAGCACCATTTTGGAGTGCAGATGCAGTCGCTTGAACCGGCGGTTACGCCAAATATCTTCCCATACAAAAAAACCAAGACTACCGATAAAAACCAAAAGGATAACAGTAATTTTCATAACAGCATCGCCAAGGTGCAAAGTCAAACTGGAAAAAGTTTCCGTGCTACCCATTAGGTCAAACCCGGCATTGCAAAATGCTGAAATAGCGTGAAAAACACCCTTTCCAAAACCATTCCACAATCCATGCGTTGGATAAAAACTAATCCAAAGTACAAGCGCGCCCAAGCCTTGAAAAATAAAAGTTCCAAGCAAAACGTGCCTGATTAGCCGGACAACCCCCTGCATATCTTTAAGACTTAAAGATTGCATTATTAAAAGCCTTTGCGAAAGGCTGATTTTAGAGTTCATTACAAAAAAGAATATGGTGGTAATGGACATAAAACCCAACCCGCCAATTTGAATCATGCACAAGATAACGATTCGACCAAACAGGCTCCATGTGGTGGCTGTGTCTACTACCACTAATCCGGTAACACAGGTGGCCGAAGTTGCCGTAAACAATGCGGTTAAAAAAGATACGCTTACCCCGTCGTGCGTTGCAATGGGCAACATAAGAAGAATCGTCCCCAGCAGTATTACGGCTATAAAGCCCAATGCCATAATCGCTGCGGGATTAATTTTTCTTCGTTTTTGCGGTTTTAATCTATTGGAAAAAAGAGAGTGCATTCAATCTATGTCCTTTATAGATACAATATAGCACAATTTTACAAGAGTGTCAACAGAAAATGTGTAAATTCTGCAAAGGCCCCTTCCATTTTTCCGTTCAATGTGCTAAACTTTAACTATGAATATTCTTATTTTAGGCGGTGCCGGGTATATAGGCAGTCATGTAGTGCAGGAATTTCTTGAACGGGGTTGCCGTATTACGGTGTACGACAACCTTTCCAGCGGGCTAAAAGAAAATCTTTCCCCAAAAGCCCAGTTCGTGCATGGGGATATTTGCGATTACGCAAGTTTGCTTGATGCCATGAAAAGCGGCGACCCGCCAGATGCGATAGTTCACCTTGCGGCTTTTAAGAGTGTGGGGGAATCCATGTTAAAGCCGGAAAAATATTCTTACAATAACATTGCCGGAACATTGAATGTTCTAAATGCAGCTTTGGAGGCCGGCGTAAAAAACATTGTTTTTTCCTCCAGTGCCGCTGTCTACGGAGCACCGGCGTATCTGCCTGTTGATGAAAAACATCCAACAAACCCTGAAAGTTACTACGGTTTTACCAAACTTGAAATAGAACGTTTTCTGCATTGGTACGAAAAACTAAAGGGGATGCGTTATGCTTCGTTGCGTTACTTTAATGCCGCCGGCTACGATGTGCAGGAAAGAGTTTCTGGGCTGGAGCAAAACCCTGCCAATCTTATTCCGATTATCATGGAGGTTGCGTGTGGCACAAGGGAAGAGTTGCAAATTTTCGGCGATGACTACGACACGCCGGACGGTTCGTGCATACGAGATTATATTCATGTAAGCGATTTGGCAGTTGCCCACAGCAAGGCTTTGGATTATATCACAAAAACCGACAAAAGCCTTGTTGTCAATTTGGGAAGCGAAACAGGCATATCGGTAAAAGAAACATTGGAGACGGCACGGCGGATAACGGGCAAGAATATTCCGGCAAAAATCGCAGGCCGCCGCCCCGGCGACCCAGCGAAACTTACCGCCTCGGCCGCAGTCGCCCGGCAGCTTCTTGGCTGGGAAGCCCGTTATTCCGATATGGAAACCATAATCGAAACAAGCTGGAAGGCCTACAATCGCTGAACTTGTTCGGGGGCTTTAGGGAAACGCTGATTAACTCGACGCTAATCAGCGTTTCCCTCTGTATTTGCTCATTTCATTGCGCAAATACGGGTAAGAAGCACTGATTAAATCC
>JGI24700J35501_10930189_pt1 | contig 11978 bp, 8 predicted proteins | sample TergutTh196P1_FD_35501 | JGI IMG/M metagenome (IMG submission 35501) | reverse complement strand
AGGGGGGGGGGGTAGGAAGAATGTTCCATTGTTGTATTTGGAATGAATCAAAACTTGTAAGTTAAGGTAAAATGAAGGTTTAACCTTGTTTGAAACTCGAGTTCTGAACTTTTAGGAACATGATTATGTACATTTCTTTTTCATGTATGCAACATTTACCAGTGTGGTGTGTTGTAGCTATCCTATGTGGAGATTTGATGTTCTGATGGTGATAACTGAGGATTACTATCTTCAGGGATGGGACATTGTAGTCTAGTAATTTGGTACCATTGCTTGAGATGAACATGCTGTTTCCATCTTCAACTCTGAAGTCTCTTCTACCCTGGAGGTGGAGGTACAGCTTGCTTCTCTGAAACTTTGGTACCAATATTCCAAAATAAACAGTGCCACATCGCAGCAGACTCATAATTTTCATCATTTTAGATGGTACAGGAAATCATAAGAAGTTCAGTGTAGGTTCTGTAGTGCATAGACTGTGCTGCTTATCTAGACATGTCAGATGGAACAAACACCTCAGCACTGGGGACTTAAAAACATTTGAAAAGAACAAAGATATTGTTGGTTAGAAACATGAGGTGAAATGGCTTCATAACTTCCATCATTTCTTATTTCCTTTGCAGGAGAAGATGTTTCATTTTTGGTTCAACACATTCTTTGTTCGTGAAGAAGTACAAGTACCTGAGGCCCCTGTGAATGGCAATGAAGATATGGATGCAATCCCTCCTCCTGAACGTTCTAGCCGAGCCATGAGCTGTGACGAACAGTCCCGTGTGCCACCTGTCAGCATCCAGAAGCCTAGGTATGTGGCATGGTGTATTGTTGTATATGTGCTTGGTGATAGTGTACAATCAGTTGCAACCTGTGAGCAAACTGAAACATTTTCTGTGTACATAACCAAAATGTTTCTATTTAATGCATAACAGAGACAGATACAGTAGTTTGTCAAAATTTCTGAACCTCAAGGTTTGGGATTTGGAGTGCTTGTAAACACCCCTTTTTTTACTGTCATTGTATTAACTTTTATGGTAATTGGTATAAATAATGTTGTTTTGACCTTACTTGACTGCTTCTGATGAATTGTTGAGACCATGTGGCTGGCGAATTGGCTTAACCCAATCTCTTGTTGTTGTGCATGTCTGTCTAAGCTCACTCAGGCTCTCTCTTTCATTTACTGAGGTCCATTTCTTTCATGTTGTATAGAATGAGACTGTCATTCAGTCATTTGATGTGATTATTCCTCCAAAAAGTGTTTATATTTTATTAAAAATAAAGTCTTTTTTATTGTTTCTGTAGGTTGTTTTATATTTATATTATTTTCATTTCATTATTTCTTGGAACCAAATCGATGTTTTACGTTAAAAATGTATTCTGATGTTTATGATGGTGTTATTTTTCCCAGTTAATAACAAACGTTAAGACTCAATTGGACATACAGGGATTACAATTGTTACTGCTGTGTTTCTGTCATGTTAACAAAGAGCCTATGCACTGTTGCTGACAGCTGATATTTCATGTAGGACAAGTTCTCTCGTGTCACTGGAGCAAAACATGAAGATGCTGGTGCTACAGATTGATAAATGGGGACTTGATGATGCCCATAAAGATAAACAGAACAAGATATACACCTCAGATTTTAAGGTAAGTTTGCTTGAAACTGGATGCATTTGAAATTGTAATTTTAAACTCTTTGCACAAAATTTGGATGTGGTTGTAAAGTCTTGCATAACCCTTTTAACAAATTGTTTTAGTATGCAATATGAGTAGAAGGAAAAGAAATAGCTGCTTAATGTATAAGGAGGTCAGAGACTGGAGTGGCAAGACTGATAGGTACTGTGTCTGTACGTACAAAGTTAATGTTTTGTTGAGAAGCTGATGTGTGGGAAGTGTGTGTATATTGAGACAGTCAGCAATTTAAACAAAATATCTTGCACCTTCCATTGTCAGTGTGGTCTGACTCTAGCAAGCAGTCCCTGCTTTCTTTGTCATCAACATTTTCATGATATCCGTTTAGCCCATTCTGGCCCATATGTAACTGTCAAGCTTTAATTTTAAAATTTTAAGTTTTATATATATATATATACACACACACACACACACAAAGTTCAGTGCATTTGGTTCCTTTAAATAATTATTGGATATACCATGAAATGCAATCCTATTCCAAAATGCATTTTCTGAAACAAATATAAAATTCGTTTCTTTGAAGTTAGAAGTGTTATAGTGGTGTAAGTTATCTGTTTATATATCTGTGATATATTCAGAAGTACCATATTGTCAGGTTGTATGAGTAGAAAAGTGTGTTTGAAATCTGAGGTGCTTTGCTAATTATTTCAGCGCACTGTTGCATGGGCCAGACTGAACTATAAAAGTGACGTCTTAGTCTAATATGGTTGTGGCTTGCATTATATTAGTACATTATGAACACTTGTGTTTACGCTCATTTATATCACAGCAAATACTCAATGTATCACTCACTTAACAAAATACACTGACTCCTGGAAATCTAAGAAACCTTAAGTATTAATTTGATTTTTTATTGGAATGAATATAATATGTCAGTCTACAGAAATATGTTATACTGAGATTTTGTTATATTTACTTATGCAATGGCAGAGAAAAATTCTTAACTTAAATACTCTGAAAATAAATATAGATGAATATACCAGCTTACTTGTGTGCATGTGTGGGCAGAGAGTTAACAGCTCCTGACTGTAATAAGTCATTATGTAATGCAGTGTTGCACAGGACCATGGATGTGTACAGTTTTGATGGAATAATCTAAAAAATGGAAAAAGGACTTGAGGTTTGGAAACTGAGAAGTCTTGCTAGGTCAGGAACACTGAAAACAGTTACAAGACTGTTGGCAAAGTATGAATTACATTTATTGGGATTGTAGGAGCCCAGGTGGAACAAGGGTGGCACCAGACCAGCAGGGTTATATGTTTTATCTGTGGGAACACTACGTGACACCCAGATAGGTAGAACAGATAACACCCTGAGTTGTGCAGACAGGTACCTGAACCGTTCGTGCCTCTGTGATTGCTGTCAGTAGAAGTTTGTAGATGTACATTTAAGATGCAAAGAGGGTGTTTGTAAAATACTGTATGTACAAACTTTATTTTGTTGGGAGATAATATGTTTTTGAAGAGCCACAGGTGAAGACACTGTTATCCATCTTTCATGAATTGTGTGACACAGTGCACCAGGACAAAACCTTCTGACTGTCATCATCAGTTTGACAAAATCATGGTACTCAGTTTGCTTCTTCAGTAACTTAAGAGGCATTGAAGTCAGAATTCTTAATCTTTAATTTTATGAGTATATGTATCAGATAACACCATCTTTTTCAATTCATATTCTGTTTACTTCTCCTGTGTTAAAATGGACTAAGGGATTTGATAAGAACTGTAGATGCACTTGACACAGTTTATTCGTAGTGTAGTCTTGCCCTGCTGAACCCATAGCCAGGGGGCAGCATGTTGCCTGCGACTCAAGCTTATGCTGGCCTTGGAGATATTTAAAATGAGAAAACATCTTTTAACCCTTTCCCTGGCAAAGCCAAGATAGAATACTGATGTAATTTTGGAAATTTATGAGCTGTTTGTTTATGGAGACATACATTATATTATTAATTATTTTTATAAAGTTGTACTAAAAATAGTGAGACCCTAGCCTAGGTTGTGAATTGTATTTTCTTCTGCTTCCTATTGTCAGTATATTTTTGTTGCATACAGGTGTGGTGTCTAGACAGATACACAGGTAAAATTATACATTCACTTATTCATTGTTCACTGTGTGTATTGAATTTCATATTGCTTACATGCAAACCAGATTTTTTCAAAGTTGCTTGCACCAAATAAAAGGTTGAGCAGGTTGGCGTAGTCAGTGTAGTGAACTAGGCCACAGGCTTGACAACTGAGGAATTGTTTGTTTTCTGGCTGGGACAAAATATTTTACTCTCCTCAAAAATGGCTCTGTGGACCATGTGGCCTCCAGTTTACTTAGGGGCTCTATCCCAGGAGTAAAGTGCATGGAGCATGAAGCTGGCGATTGATCTCCATTTGGTGTTGAGGTTAAGAAGAAAGGGAAAGATACTTCTGCTCACCCACATATGTCTTGGACAGCTTTACAGTGTGTTAATTTGAGTGAATTGCCCATATGTTTGAAATAATCGTGTTTTTTTCCAGGTGAGTTTGTTTCTTCATCGAGTTCCCACAGATCTGGGTTCAGTTACTCCAATGGAACAGTGCTGGTCACGTACCAGGCAGCCCACCAAGTTCCAGGAAACACCAAGTGAGTCATCAGGGAATGATTCAAGTGAGTCTGATACAGCTGAAGAGGAGGAAGAGGAGGATGGGTGGGAGTCAGGTGAGTTTCTTAAAATACTCTAGACATGCTACTTTTCTTATCTAGTAGGTATCAGATGGCACTTAAAGATTTAATTTTATCTGTATAGCATTTTCAATTACAGTGCTTGCTTTCATATTTCCTGGAATTGAAATTAGAGTTACTGCTATTTCCATGTTGTGAATTCTTCACACAGGATGTGTAATATTTGTGTCTACTTATTTTTGAGACAGTAAATTCCAAAGCATGTAACTTGTTCATGAGAACCACTGTTATATTCAAATGTAGATTAGTTATAAACATTTTCCAACAGACATTTATACTGTATGGGATACAGGGATTTGACTGTAGTATTTTCTTCTCTCCATCACACGCATGCACCCAGTGGACTCTGCAGAGCGAAGGGTGGGCAGATACCGTCTCCTGTCCGATCCTGACTTCAGGCATTCAGGCCAACTCTTTCAATCGTGATGGCAAGTGGGCTGGGGTTTGGGGTTTATTGTAATGGGTTGTAAGGGTCCTGACTGAAGTATTGATAAGAAGAGGGGGCACTGTTAGAAGTCAGGCCTTGATACATTCATTGCTATTGCTCCAATTTTGTACATTGGGATCAAGGTAGGACAGCATCAAGTTCTTACAGTTAGGAAGATGTTGTGAAGCACAGCAGGTGAATACGTAGTGATTATCCAAAAAGGAATGTGCTGTTCCTTGTTGAAATTTTGGGCAGATTTTGATGTGATTATTGTCTGCTGACTCTTGAGAAGAGAGGATATGAGGTTAGGATTGATATGCATATGACCTTTTCTGGTTTTTAGAGAGCAGTGGCTTGCAGAAGAGATTCTGTAGGATATAATGCTGAGTGTGTGTAGTGTGTTTTGAGCCACTGGATATTTTACAGATTCAGATGTCTTGCTATATTCCATTGCATAGAAACTGAGGCCATATTTCATTCAGTCATTTGTATACTCCAGGGAATATTTTATATTGTGTCCCTGATCACAGCATCTGTCATGCAAGCATTATGACCTTCAGAGCCTGCATCTAATTGGGAATTTAGTCTTTTTTTCACCTCCAGTTTGTCTTGTCTTATTTCATAGTACAGTCTGAAAGTACTGACTTCCAAGTTCTGAGCAAGTCTCATTTTCTGAAAATGTTACTGAACACACGTCAAAGTTCTTGTCTTGAAATGCAAGCAGGTCTCATTTCACACCAAGGTTATGTTTCTGACAAAATCATGCAAATTGAACACAAAATTCCCATTTGAAGCAGTGTATTTCTTGGGGGTTAGAGGATTGACATCCTCATCCTAAATGGGGTATGACTGTACCACTTGTGGACATACGGACCTGTAGAGTATATAATTACTGTATATTCAATATATATATATACACACAATTCTGTACAGTATACATACATTTCTGTATAATGTATTTAATTATTTCTAATGCAATAAAATGTAAGAGACTCATATCCGAGTTTTTGGTACAGTTCATTCGGATAGGACTGTGGTAGTCTTGCTACACAAACACTTTAGTTCCTGACATAGCAGTTTCTTTAATTCTGTCAGCATTACCCAAAATTTGCATATGCTACTGTGAGCAAGTTTATCGTTATGGCATATGTCAACAATTTGTTCACCTCTTTCAAGTCGGCTTATTACGTCTAATTTATCTTCACTACTGATTGTCTTTCACAGATTTTCCACTTGGATTGCACTAGGTGATGTAGATTTATGTTTCTCAGTCATGTTGTCAAGAAAAGCCAATGATCTAGAAGAGGAAACTACATGGGCTGTGTGATTAATATCACCAACGTAATAAGCCCATTCACGTGACTGATGGTGTGACGGTGATGTCACTTTCTGCTAGCCTTGTACAGAAGATAAGAGCAGCCGCGGATCGTCTATGCCATATCGCGTTAAACTGAAAATTAACACATGAATTCAAACAAGCAGTTTAGATTTTCAAGTTGTGTGACACCAAAATCACACAAAAAATATTCCATAAAACGAGACCTGCCTGCATCAACAGATTTTCTTTTTCTGTTTTAACTAATGTGGATCATACTTCATTTTTTTCTTTTGTTAATTCCCAGAAAAATGGTGTCAGGATTAATTAATGTGCTGGTCGGAATTTGTTGTGTCGCAAAATATGGGGCCTGTGATTTTCGGTGTGCACACCACATGCCTCATTCTGATCTTGCCATGGAAAGGAACTCCTTGAATTGCATGGAGATTTTTGCAGCACCTCTGTCTGTTTTGGCTGTTTGCATTTCTGCTTAGTGTAAACCAATCCTCATCCAAGCGAAATGCCACAAGTTCTTATATTTTATTTTTGTCCAGCGTAGATCCTGTCAATCTGGACTTATCCCACTGTTACTGTATATTTTTCCTTCACATGACACTATTCACATGGAATATTTTTCACAAAATTATGGTGGCTTTTTGACCATGATTTTTTACTTTACAAAATTATTGCAAATGAACATGGTGCTGAATATGTTTTGCAAGCATGTCAGACTATCTGAGGTCCGTGTTGTAATAAGAGGTAACTAGCAGGGTCTGCACACACATCCACAGTGTCAGCAAACGAAGCAACACAGGCTGAGTTTGTATTGTCCTGTGCTCAGGGACACAATGACTCTACCACTCTGTAGTTTGTAAACTTTAAGTTCATGAATTTTCCCTTTGTTTTGGTTCAGTTTCTTAAGAAGGTTTTGTCTATTGTAGTCTCATGTAAAGTAGCTGTTCATGTTTGTTTTTTTATTTTACTTACCCATGTAGATTGTATATTTAATGGCTGTGTCATAACTCAAAAAGACGGCTTCTGTTGCAACAGCCATACTGGTCATACTATAACTGTGGTAGGTAAAAAGATGAAGGCTGACTTGAATTGGTTTGTAGGTTAGATATTTCCTGCTTAACTAGCTGTAACAATAATATGATGCAGTTTCTATTAATGCTTATGAAATGATGATCTGTGGTGATAGCATGGCTTTCGAAGACAGAGGTAGTCTTTGAAATATTTTAGTTTTATTCTGTTTTTTATAAATGTAGTTGAACACCCAAGAAGAATTTATTGCATTTAGTCACTATGAAAACTTGCAGATATTTATTGTCAGAAGCCAACAGTTATGAAAATAAGGATTAAAATGAATATTTTTTATTGTTCTCATAGCATCTGTTTGGAATATGGTCATGGGTCTTAGATACAAGTGGTTGAAAGTGTGTGTGCATAGAGGTTTGATTAGATTGGCCACTGTTGTAAATTTGAAGTAGATATCATAGTAGCCTTTTATTTATTACAGTGTTTTGTGTTCACATTATCTCCCATCTTTTTCAGATATTTTTTATGTACTTCATGACATGTTTGTGATGTTTATTGAAATTCTGCTTAAGACTGTTTTGAAATCATCGTGCGTACAGTAATTTGTTAATATGCGCTGTTAATAGTGCCTTTGAAAGAAGGAAATATATCTTCCCCATTTTCCTTCTCCAAAAATGGCATTAACTGTGCATTTTTAAAATTAATTTACTTGTGATGTTATTCTTGGCCAAGTGACTTCTCTCAGTGTACTGATTTTCATCATTGTTAAGTGTTGGATCTGTACCAAAGAATTGAGTAATTTTATACAATCATGAAGTAGACCTGATGTAAGGTAAAAATGAAAGAGTGTTTATCATGTGTAGTGTATAAATATTATTTATGTTTCTTTTATATTTTTTTAATGTTTATCCCATATATTTGCCTTTTCTTCTTGTCAGTACAAAAGTTTTGTAGCCTTTTAGCATTGAACAAATAGTGTTAAAAATAAGATATGCACACAGTTCGAATCAGTTCTGTGATTTCAAATTATACTTTTACAGTAATGGTTCATTTTACAAAATTAGTTGCTTCTAGAATTGGCAGGGTGTTAACATTAGTATGATAGTTTTGTGTGCTTCAGTTTTTGATTGTTGTGTTAAACCCATTTTATGCTGACAGGGGATTGATCCATAGCATTAAAGATCAATTTTAAGAAATCATGTAGTTATGTTCCATCAGTTTGTTATCATCACATGAACTCCATTTTGCTAAATGCAGACTGTAGTAGGAAAGTTATCTTACTAGGTGACTAGTACAGGTGATTCGTTACACATGAGGGTTGCATTCCTGAATAACAGTGCATATCAAAAATGCTTAAAACAAGAGACAGTGTATTCCCAAACATGCAAATTGTGACTTTTCAGGATGCAATTAAACACTAATACACTTACATTTTATATATATTAAAATGTAAGAGCAGTAAATCATTTTACAGAATACATGAAAGGAATAAAGACATTAAAATATATGTAAATTCAAAATAAATGTGTCTTGTTGATGGTGGCTGGCTGGGGGAGTTCGTAGGCAGCTGGTTCATCATTGTCAGATGACTCGGATGGTGAAAGTGAAGGCTGTGGTAATCCAGCAGAAGCTTTCCCAAGTTTGACAGGCTCTCCAGTTGAAATTAAAGACATAAATGAAGTGGAGGCTGAAGCTTGGGCTCTTTGAAAATACCTGTTAGTGAAAATCTGAATCAAGGTCTGCAACTTGTGTTTGTAGATCTTGTAGAATTTTAACCTTCATCATGCTCTGAAATTAGGAGGTGTATCTAATGTCCATCAAACATGGCCATGGTGCTGTCAGTTAGCTGAAAAGCTTGTTAACTGGCCTTTGTCATGATCGGCATCACAGGCGAATCCTCCTCAGGGCCTGACTGATTCAACTCTATGTACCTCTGCTCTAGAGCCAGGAGACCTTCGTTGCTGATATCTTGCTGTTTTGACGCAGGCAATTGATTCACGTTTGCTTTGTTGACCTCCAGAAATCACTGTCTCCCTTGAATGTGAGAAGTTAAAGTAATGAAGAATAAACATCGTCAAACTACAAACCTGCAGGAAAATGAGGCCAGGGGTCACCCAGGCTGGAGAAACTTGTGAAGTGATGGAGGGTGAAGGGGGGTGGTGACTACTACCATCTTCTCTTCAGATCCAACTTTTGGCCATGTTCTTTCACATGCCATTTACATGGTGTGAAATGGGTTTGTCTCAGGTGTTACGAGTGGTACTGACTGCAATTTTGATGTCAGAGTGGCACCAGAATTCTTTGGTGCTGAGTGTGTCTGCGCACATTCCCCAATAAGCTGGAGAAGGTTTAACACAGGTAGTAGGCTTTAGAATTTGCCATAATCATTTGATCCATTGTTTGAGTTGTAACATGGTGTTGGAGGGAGGGAACAGCATCCAAATATTTTTACTGTGATCAGAAATATTTGTTATGCGACCAGTTGCTTTACCTAGAATAATATGACTTTGAAGGTGATCATTTTTTCACAATAGGCTTTTAGTTCCTCTTGTAGCCCTTTGAAGAATGCTCACTTGTAACTGCTAAAGTCATTCGGTGCTTTTCATTCATTATCCATATGCCAGGCAGGGTTATTGTGATATACCTTCAGAGTGCACATTGATTGTCTGGGGTCCGTGAGAGGCCTCGATTTGTAATCCATTGAATCGTTACCTGCCATTACCAGCATGCACTATTCTTTGGCAGCCTTGAACACAATGTTGACATCTCTTCAGTGGAAATGAAATTGCAGGTATTCAGAGTAGTAACTAGGCTTTAGGCTGGATGGTTGAGAAATTGTGCTTCAGTTGCTAGCAGAGTCAAGAGATCTTTCTCTTTTCCAGAGTGTCCAGACAAGTTCTAGATCCCAGCAAGCCTCCTCTTCATTGGGTGCTTGGGACTTTTTCCTTAGGGGTAGAGCAACCAGGGCATGAAGATGACCACTCACATTCATCCAGTGTCAAGGTTAAGAATGAGGGAGATACTCTTCTGTATACCTTCATGGCATACAGAAGAGTGAGTTTACTCTTCCAGAGCAAACCAGTTTTATCAGGGTTGAATGCCTACTTCATTATGTCTTCAGTTCCAAAATTATTGCTTTAAAAAAAATATGAAATTCTTTTGCATTAGTGGGATCTGCAGCAACAGCCGTACCAGCCATTGAGCCTGTGGAATGTGTAACACTTAAGGGTCAACTATCCCTCCTTGCACCAGGATCTGCCTATTCCTATGCATCTTGCTTCAGATCTTCACGCAAATTCCTTGTCTTCTCTGGAATGTCTGCTCCAGATACAAGTACGTTTTGTTGGTTCTGATGGTTGATCCATGTGACCGATATCCTCTCCAGACCGTGGTTTGTAAGTAGTAACATTGTGGTGTGGGATGCATAGTTGATTGAGCACCCATACACGTTGTTCCAGCACCATCATGAATGTTTGTCACTCTTGAATCTTTCAGTCCCACTGCCTTTGAGTAGTGGTGCTTTGCTCACCTCTGTCAGACTGATTAGAACATCCATTGTCACTTCCAAAGCATGGGATTCTGTATTCCTTTTCTTCACTTGGTCTTCATTGATGTTCTTATTTTCTCTCTTAGATTCACTTTTTCTCTTTCCAGCCAACGTATAAAAATGGAGATAAGCTGGCAAAAGGAGCACTAAACGAACATGAATACTCTGGAGAGGGAATAGGGACCTACGTAACTGAGTCAGAATGGTGGGGTAAGCCAAGGAAACTGCTCGTGCAACTCACTGGACATGTGCGGCAGCTTCTGCAGTGGCTGCAGATAGGATATCAATGCTTCTTGTGATACTGATATGGAAATGTATAGATATGCCAAAATAGTAACAACAGCATGTGTAACGAGAGTCACCTGTATGCCAACACTAAAGATACAATTTGCTAAGATTTATGCTACAGATCCTTTGTTATTGCAAATTTATCAGTAGGGTTAAATGCTGGACAGCTTTTACTCTGGATGCTGAAAGTGGGGGTTTTATGCAGAGCAGTTTGCTCTTGATCATAATAACACCTGACTTCCATGACATTGAAGACCTCATGGCAATAACAGATGTGTTACACTAACAGGAAATTATAGGACTAACAGCAGAATTTTATCATGAATTCTGGATGGGAGAGGGAAGGGTGGTAATAGCCATATTAATCTGATAAAAGGACTGAATTGTCTGATGCCTGTATTTTTATCTGGTAAGTGAAAATCGTGAGTAGTTTTGTAAGAGGAATACAGCACCAGAGTACGTGCCATAATAAAATTGAAGCTTTGAACTGAGCAGATTTTGTTTTTAAAAGCAAAGATTATCATCTTTCAGACTCTCAATAAGGTGTCATCTCATGTATCTAAAGCTTAACGCCCATAGTAGATTGTATTCTAGTGGCATCTGGTATGAATTTATTTACCTTTGCAAGACAGTAGCTATAATTTTGAACCAAAATTCACTTACAGTTGGGAATTCTTTTGCACATGTATGTGATTGCCACTTGTAAGGGCTTAGCCCTGAAATTGTGGTGTTGTGGGGGGCATTTAAAACTTTGGCTGTCACATGATACAGGGGTGGTATGGAAGGTATTTAAATTTTACTGTAAGGAAGTTAAAGTTACATGTGCTTTGATCTTAACACATTCGCTGCCAGCTATTTAAATACCCAGGGGCTTAATAATTCATGCTTAAAATCGCCAGCGTCGACCTTAGTCGATCATGTAACTTTTCAATCGCGCGCACTCCGCTCTTTCAGCTTAAATCAGCTACGTA
>JGI24700J35501_10930190_pt1 | contig 11981 bp, 7 predicted proteins | sample TergutTh196P1_FD_35501 | JGI IMG/M metagenome (IMG submission 35501) | reverse complement strand
TATTGCAGGTTATCCTAAACTAACCTTATTGTCAAGCGGCTCTTGAAAAAAACTCAGGGAAAATGTCTGGCACGGGGGCGTGGAGCTTTGCTTTGCGGCCGGCAGGGGTTTTTCGCCAGGGCAGCCGCTCCCGGCAAAGCTCCGTGCCTCCGTGCGAGCTTATCTTCCTCCGTACCCGCGCGGCGGAACCTCTTCAAAATTTTCTTTTTCGCGGATGTAGGCGGCAAAAATGTCGAATAAGATAGGGTCGATTTTTCGGTGCTTTTCGATAAACTCTTCGCGCATCATTGCAATGGCTTCTTGCGGGGACAGGTGCTTGCGGTATTTGCGATTCGGGTCGGTAATACTGTCGAACACATCGATAATCTCAAGAATTTTGGCCGGGAAATAGGCCTTCGCCTTGAAATTCAGCATCTGGTCAAGCTCGTAGGCAATGCTGAAATCCTGCCTGGCATAGGGATGCGTTTCTTTATGGTGTTTAAGATGAGCGCGGAAAAAACCGTAGCCGGCACTGTCGCCGTAGTACTCGTGGTGGTAGCCGGCAATAAGGGCGGCTTCCCTTGGGTAATTCGTCTTGTTAATGATTGACGTGTAGCCAACCTTGACGTGCTCAACCACAATGTCGCGATTGTAAGCGTTTTCGCCTTCGTGATACTCAATTGCGGGGGCTTTTCCAATGTCGTGAATCAAAAAGCCCACAGCCCAGTCGTTAAGAAAATTCGCAGGGATTATGCTCATCCCCTTGCAGAAAACCCGCTCCAAACTTAGGTCGTTAGTATGAATGTGGGGCATAAGATCGCAGTAAAAATCCTTGTATTTTTTGGAAACATCAAGGCGGAGCTTGTGGATAAAACTTGAAGTCGAAACCAGCTTGTTGTAATACGAAAGAAAAGAAAGCCCGCTAAGATACACCTTTGTCATATGCTGGACAATCGTCCCGTTGGATTTTTCCACAAGGCTTTTAACAAGCTCGTCGTTAAGTATATTGTTGGAAACAAGGCCGGCCGAAGAGCGAACAATGTCGTAAGTGGAATCGACAAGCCTTTGCGTGGCTTTTTTCGCATCGTCATTGGTAAGCTGCACGGCATTCATAATGGTCGCGTGGTTGATTAATGCGGCGTCTTTTGTCGCATCCACCAAGGCCTCGGCAACTTCTTCCTCGCCGGCGCTTTTTTTCGCAAGAAGACCGCTCAGGCGCGCGCTGCAGCCGTCCAGCTTTCCGATTCTTTCGGCATCGGACATGGAAGCGATCTCTTCGTATTCGTCCCCGTAGCCAAGCTCGATGGCCGGTATGTCCGCTTCTTTTTTACGCCCGCCGCCGGACTTTTCCCTTATGCCCATAAAGCTTTCAAGGGAAATAAAGTATTCCCAATTTTCGTCCTGCTGCCAGAAACTGGAGTTCTTCTCGTACAGAACCCTAAAGGGCAGGCTTTGCTTTTCCTTGGCGCTGCGGTTGACGCATAAAACGGAAACGTCCTCCTTTAGCATAAGGGAGAGGTATTTTTCGCTTATGTCGGGGGCCTGCGATAGCACCATTTCAACAGGGATCTCGGAAATTTTATCTGCCACGCCTAATTCTACAATTTTTACGCAAAATTGGCAATCCGTTTGTCCGAAAAAACGACGATTTTTGCGCCCGGCACAAGGAAATGAAAAGAGGCTCACACAAAGGCACAATAATTCGGAATAGGCTCACACCAAGGCACAAAGGCACAAAGGTTAGGAGGTTGGCGGGATTACCATAGCTCCGCGTTTCCTTCTTGCCTCACTTCTATAGAAGAGAAGGAAGATAGCGCGGAGATGAAAGGAGGCTTTCAAATCTGTGCTCTGTGCCTTTGTGCCTCCGTGTGATTAAATTGGGAGTAAATTCCGATGCTTGAGCATTCATGCGTTTGTCGTGCATCCGTGCGCGGTCTTCTTCCACGGCTTGAATAAAAGGCCACGGCGTTGTAATATGGAAGAAAGTCGCAAAAAAGGAGAAAACTGCCGATGAAGACCGTTTTTATTGTCGATGACAACGATTCGCAATTGTTTGCCGCAAAAAAAGCCTTGGAGGGCGTGTACAAAACCTTCGCCCTGCCCTCCGCCGAAAAAATGTTCCAGTTGGCGGAAAAAATAACGCCTGACATCATCCTCTTGGACATTGAAATGCCGGAAACGGACGGCTTCCAGACAATACAGCGGCTTAAAGCCGACAAAAAGTTAAGCTCCATCCCGGTCATCTTTCTTACGATAAAGAGCGACGAGGCGGCCGAGATACAGGGTTTTAAGATGGGCGCAATCGATTACATAAACAAGCCCTTCTCCGCGCCAGTTTTAATACGGCGGCTGGAAACGCACATCGACATCGACAAGCTGGTAAAGGAAGAGGCCAGGCGGGCCGCCGGCGCAGAGGAAAACTCCCAGGCGAAGAGCCGGTTTTTAGCGCGGATGAGCCACGAAATACGCACGCCAATAAGCGCGGTGCTGGGCATCTCGGAAGTTCAGATTAGAAACCCCGAGCTTGCCGCGCCGGTAAAGGAATCGTTTTCCAAAGTGCACAGCGCAGCCCAAGTTTTGCTAGGGCTTGTAAACGACATTTTAGACCTTTCCAAAATTGAGGCCGGCAAAATGGAGATTGCAAACGAGGTTTATGAAACCGAGCGGCTTATAAACGACATTGTGCAGATGAACCTTTTCCGCATGGGCGGCAAAAATATAAAATTCGAGATTGACATTGATTCCGACATACCCGTCTTGCTTAAAGGCGACAGTCTTCGCATAACGCAGGTTATGAACAATCTTTTGTCAAATGCATTCAAGTACACAGAGGCCGGCAAGGTATCTCTTTCGGCAAAATATATTTCGAGTAACGGCCGGCAGGTTCTGTACTTCAAGATTGCCGACACCGGCTGCGGCATGAGCGAAGAAGAGCTAAAGACGCTTTTTAACGAGTTTGAGCGTTTCAACGATGGAGGGCGGCGTAATATAGAAGGGGCTGGGCTGGGCATGGCGATTGTTGAAAGTTTGCTCGCTCTTATGGGCGCAAAGCTGGATGTGCAAAGCGCCCCCGGCGCCGGCACTACGGTACAGCTTGAGATTCCCCAGGGGAGGGAAAGCGACGCGGTTCTGGGCGCGGAGCTGGCCGAAAGTTTGCAGAACTTTAGCGTGTCCAAGCCGGCCTCTTCCAAGATCGTGAAGTTTACGGCGGAGCCTATGCCTTACGGGAGCGTTCTTGTGGTGGATGATTTTGAAACAAACTTGTTGGTCGCGCAGTGGCTTTTGTCCTTTTACAGCATCAGTGTCGAAACTTGCGACAGCGGGCAGAAGGCGCTGGACTTGGTAAAAAGCGGGCGCGTCTATGACATTATTTTTATGGATCACATGATGCCTGGCATGGACGGCATAGAGGCGGCGACACGGATTCGTGCGTTGGGTTACAAACACCCCATAGTCGCTCTTACGGCAAACGTATTGATTGGCCAGTCGGACATTTTTATCGAAAACAGTTTTGACGGTTTTATTTCCAAGCCGATTGACAGCTCGCGCTTGAATGCCGTTTTGAACAAATTGGTGCGCGACAGGCACCCGCCGGAAGTTGTGGAGGCCGCGCGTCAAGACGCGGCACGGCGGACGGAGGTCGCGGCGGCGGTTGCGGCGGCGGTTGCCGGGGCGGCTGTCGCTGGGGAAGAAAGCTCGGTTTCCCTTGCCCGGCTTCTTTCGGATTTGGAGCCGCTTTTGAAAGACGGCGACCCGGCTTCTGCCGCAGCTTCACTTGAAGCGGCCGGCAGGCTCAGGGCCGTCCCGCAGGCGGCGATCCTTGTAAGGCAGATCGAAAAAAAAGATTTTGAAGGCGCGCTAAAAAGCCTGCCCGTTTTGCAGGAGCTTGTCTTGTAAATTGCGAAGAAGGCTCACTCAAAATTCGGTTCTATTTGCCTTTGTGTGAGGCCTTCTCCTTCCCCTGCTTGAAAAAAACGCTACGACGTTGTAACATGGAAGAAAATCGAAAAAGGAGAAACAACAGCGACAATGAAAACAATTTTTATAGTCGATGACAACGATTCCAATTTGTTTGCCGCAAAAAAAGCCCTGGAAGGCGCGTACAAAACATTCGCATTGCCCTCCGCCGAAAAAATGTTCCAACTGGCGGAAAAAATAACGCCGGACATTATTTTGCTGGATATTGAAATGCCGGAAATGGACGGCTTCCAAGCCATACAACTGCTGAAAGCCGACAAAAAGCTAAAAGACATCCCCGTAATATTTCTAACGCTGAAAAGCGACGAAGCGACCGAGATACAAGGCTTTAAACTTGGCGCAATCGATTTTATAAACAAGCCTTTTTCCGCGCCGGTTTTAATCCGTCGATTGGAAACGCATATCGACATCGACAAGCTGGTAAAGGAAGAGGCCAGGCGGGCCGCCGGCGCGGAGGAAAACTCCCAAGCGAAGAGCCGGTTTTTAGCCCGCATGAGCCACGAAATACGCACGCCGATAAGCGCGGTATTGGGCATTTCGGAAATTCAAATTAGAAACCCGTCAGTACCCGTGCCGATAAAAGAATCTTTTTCCAAAGTGCACAGTTCCGCCAAAATTTTGCTGGGGCTTGTAAACGACATTTTAGACATTTCCAAAATCGAGGCCGGCAAAATGGAGCTTCTAAGCGAGGCGTATGAAACCGAGGGGCTTATAAACGACATTGTGCAGATTAACATTTTTCGTTTGGGCAACAAAAACATAAAGTTCGAGCTTGACATTGATCCCGCCATTCCCGTTTTTCTAAAGGGCGACGAGCTTCGCATAAAACAGATTATGAACAATCTTTTGTCAAACGCATTCAAGTACACAGAGGCCGGCAAGGTATCTCTTTCGGTAAAGTTTATTTCGCGTAACGGCCAGCCCGTTCTGTACTTCAAGGTTGCAGACACCGGTTGCGGCATGAGCGAAGAAGAGCTAAAGACGCTTTTTAACGAGTTCGAGCGTTTCAACGAAAACCAGCACCGCAATATAGAAGGGATAGGGCTGGGCATGGCGATTGTCGAAAGCCTGCTGGCTCTTATGGGGGCAAAGCTGGATGTGCAAAGCGCCCCCGGCGCCGGCACGACGATACAGCTTGAGATTCCCCAAGGACGGGAAAGCGACGCGGTTTTGGGCGAAGAGTTGGCCGGTAAATTGCAGAACTTTGATGCGGCCAAGCAGTTCCCGGCCGGCAATATGACATTGACGACGGAGCCTATGCCTTACGGCAGTGTTCTTGTGGTGGACGATGTTGACACAAACTTGTTAGTGGCGGAAGGGATTTTGTCTTTTTACAACATCAATGTCGAGATTTGCGACAGCGGGCAGAAAGCGCTGGACTTGGTAAAAAGCGGGCGTGTCTATGACATTATTTTTATGGATCACATGATGCCCGGTATGGACGGAATAGAGGCGACAAAGCAGATTCGCGCATCGGGCTACAAAAAACCGGTGTTCGCGCTTACGGCAAACGCGCTTTTCGGCCAATCGGACATTTTTATAACAAACGGTTTTGACGGGTTTATTTCCAAGCCGATTGACACCACGCGGCTCAATTCCATTTTGAATCAGTTCGTGCGCGACAAACATCCGCCGGAGGTTGTGGCGGCGGCGCGTAAAAACGCGGCAAACTTGGAAGCCGCCGACAAGGGGGATTAAGCGGTACACACAGCCATAACAGTGTGATTTAGTTTTTGGGAGTGGGGGAAAAAGGAGGAGAAAATGAAGATTGATTTTGTAAAAAATATGCCGATAAGCGTCAAGCTGAAGCTGACATTCGGGCTGCTCTTGGTGCTTGCCACGATTAACGCAACCTTGGGCGTTTCAAACATACTGCTTGTAAACAACGACTATACCTACGTCATTGAGTATCCCAACAGAAGATATTACATTTTGTACAGCACAAGACAGCACGCGACAAATTTACAGCGCATTGTTACCGCAGTCGCGCTTCACACCGGGGAACATGATGAAGAAGCAGTTTTTGCACTTCTTAGGGGGCAGTTGGATTATGTTACGCGCAGTATAAGAGCCGGCATTGAGATATACAAAGATTCGATATACGCAGACCAGCGGCTGACCGACTTTGAACGCGCCCTAAGCATGGCGAATATGCTTGCGGTGGAGCGCGTAATCGAGACACATTTGGAAGAGGTGACGGCGCTTATTTTTCATGTCGCGGAAACTTACGGCAGGGCGGAAGCTACCGATATAGTCCGCGCCGGTGCCGCCCTGTACGATCAGATTTATTCGCATTTAAGCGTAATTTACAGCGTTTATTCAGAGCGAATGTACGCAGTGGCAGAATATTTGCACAGAGCCGCCGACATTGCAACTATGACGCTCGTTGTAATAGCCTTTATCTGCATACTGATAGGCATCGCCGCCTCGGTAATTATCTCTAAAGCTATCACCGTTCCAATCAAAGAAGTTGTCGTGGCTTTGGATAACGTTTCGGCGGGCAATCTTAATGTCAGCCTGAACTCGGAAAGGGCAGACGAAACCGGCCAGCTTATAAGCAGTGCTCAAACAATGGTAAAAACCTTGCAAGGTCTTACCGGCGATTTAGAACATATGTCAAGCGATCACGACAAGGGAGAAATTGACACATACGTTGAAGCCGGCAAATACACCGGCGTATACAAGGATGTTGTCGAAAAGGTCAACTACATGGTGAACCAGCATCTTGTTACGCAAAGCAATGTCGTAAAAGTTTTTACGGAAATTGCCTACGGCAATTTTGACGCAAAACTGGAGCCGCTGCCCGGCAAAAAAGCCCTGCTTAACGATGCGGTGGACACGACAATAACAAGCAGGCAGGCCGCCGACAAAGCGAAGATGCTTGCCGAGGAAGCCAACAAAAGCAAGAGCAATTTTCTTGCCATGATGTCGCACGAAATACGCACGCCGCTTAACGGCATTATCGGCATAGCGCAAATTCAGCTTCAGAAAGAAGGCCTGCAAGATGAATATTCGGCGGCCTTTAACAGGATTTACAGTTCGGGCGACAATCTGCTTAGGATCATCAACGACATTTTGGATATGTCAAAAATCGAAGTGGGCAAATTCGAACTTGTCCCTGTGGAGTATTACCTTGCAAGTCTTGTAAACGATGTTGTACAGCTTAACATGGTTCGCATTGGCGAAAAGGCGATTAAATTTTCGCTTAACGTGCAGGAGGATTTGCCGGCAAAGCTCTTTGGCGACGATCTTAGAATAAAACAAGTGCTTAACAACTTGATTTCCAACGCGATAAAATACACCGAGCGCGGTTATGTGAAACTTTCAGTAAGCCATTTCAAAGAAGGCGGTATTGTCAAATTGCGTTTCACCGTAAGCGACACCGGGCAGGGTATGAGGGGCGAAGACATAGAAAAACTCTTCCTGGCCTACTCGCGCTTTAACGCCGAGGCGAACCGGGCGACAGAGGGGGCAGGCCTTGGCATGAACATTACACAGCGGCTTGTGGAAATGATGGGCGGGACAATCGAAGTTGAAAGCGAATACGGAAAGGGCAGTACCTTTGTCGTAACAATCGAGCAAAAGCCCTTGGCACCTTATACCGCGATTGGAGCCGTGCTTGCGAAAAAACTTTGCGACTTTACCTTTTCCGATGACAGAAAAATGTCAAAAATGCAAGTCCAGCCAATGCCCTACGGGAAGGTGCTTGTGGTGGATGACACGGAAACAAACTTGTACGTTGCACAAGGCCTGCTTGCCCCTTACAAGCTGGAAGTAGAGACGGCGGACAGCGGCTATGCGGCCTTGGAAAAGGTGCGCCACGGCAACATTTACGACATTGTTTTTATGGATCACATGATGCCGCACATGGACGGCATAGAAACCACGCAAAGGTTGCGCTCCCTGGGCTACCAAGGAGCGATTGTCGCGCTTACAGCTAACGCCCTGGCCGGCAATGACGAGATGTTCAGGCAAAACGGTTTCGACGGCTTTATCCCCAAGCCTATCGACATAAAAATACTGGACAGCGCCTTGAACAAGTTTATCCGTGACAGACGGCCGGAAAAACAAATGCCGGAGGCCGATGCGTTTGTGCCACAAGCGGTGTTTGAAGGACAAGCGGCATCATTAAAAAACGATCCCAAGATGCTCGAAATTTTCCGAAAGGATGCGGAAAAAGCCATCGTTACGTTACGCGAAACACTGGCCGCCGGCGACCTTAAGCTTTTTACCACGACAGCCCACGCAATGCGCTCGGCTCTGCACAATGTCGGCAAAAGCGACAGCGCGGCGCAGGCCTTGGAAGAGGCCGGGCGGAATGCCGACACCGGTTACATAAACGCAAACACTGAAGCCTTTATCGAAACGTTAAAAGCCATTGTAAGCGATATGTTCAAAAACGACTCTGGCGCGGCGGCATCCCAAGAAAGCCCGGGAGATGCCGGCTACTTGGCAGAGCGGCTTTCGCTTATCCAAACAGCCTGCGAAAACTACGACGACGAGGCCGCTTTTTCCGCCCTGGCCGCCCTTAAAGAAAGGCCTTGGAAAAAAGAAACGGCGGACGCGCTGGAAAACATTCACGACGTTTTGTTCCTGCACAGCGATTTTGACAAGGCCGGCAAACTGGCCAAGGCCCTGGGGGAGGCGCATTGAGCCGGCGCAACAATTCGGAAAAGGCTCACACGGAGGCACAATCGAATTTAGCCTCACACAAAGGCACAAAGGTTAAGAGGGGAGGCGGGATTATGATAACTCTGCGTCTTCATTCTTGTCTTAACAGAGTACAAAAAGGAGGTAATGTAGAGATTAAGCGGCACTTTCTAAGCAGAACTTTGTGCCTTGGTGCCTTTGTGCCTCCGTGTGATTAAAATGGGAGTAAATTCAGAGGCTGGAGCATTCATGCGTTTGTCGTGCGATGCGCCTTTTGCACCATTGCGCCAATGCGAAAAACAAGCTATAATGTAACCATGTTTGACGACTGCCTAATAATGGCCGGCGGATCGGGCACGCGCCTGTGGCCGGCAAGCAATTCACGGCTCCCCAAGCAATTTTTGCCAGCCGGCGCGGGCAAAAGCGGGAGTTTTTTTTACATGGCGCTGGAACGCGCTCTCTCTGTCATAAAAGAAAACGGCACAGTGATCGTTATAACCGGCCTTCCCCAGGTTTCCAACGCGGTAAGCGAATGCGCAAAACTGGCCGAGCGGGACAAAGAGCGCGTTGTCATAATCGGCGAGCCTGTGGCGAAAAACACCGCTCCCGCCATAGCCTGCGCCCTTGCCTATTCGCTTGCCGCCGGGCAGAACCGGACTATGCTAGTCCTTACAGCCGATCACATCATCGAGCCTTTGGAAAACTTCAAAGCGGATGCCGCCCTTGCAGCGGCAGCGGCGGCAGAGGGCAAGCTGGCCGTTTTCGGCATAACGCCGGGCCGGGCGGAAACCGGCTACGGCTACATTGAAACTGCCGGCCCCGGAGCCGCCCCCCCGGGGGCAGGTGCGGGTGGGGTTCTTCCCGTGGCCGCTTTCCGCGAAAAGCCCGACCTTCCCACGGCTCAAGAGTTCGCGGTCTCCGGCAGGCACTTCTGGAACTCCGGTATGTTCGCTTTCGATGCGAACTTTATGTTGGGCGAGTTTTCCCGCCACGCCGCAGATGTCCTGCGACCCTTTGAAGCCTTGAAAAAACCGCCGGGGGGGGCCTACGCCCAAGTGCAGGGGGTCAAGGTGTTAAGCTGGCCTGGGCTGGAAACCGCCTATCAAAACACCAAAAGCATTTCCTTCGATTACGCGATAGCCGAAAAATGCGCCCAAACCGCGATGGTGCGCGGCAGTTTTAACTGGGTTGACATAGGCAACTGGGAAGACTACGCTCGTTTGCGAGCGGACGCTGCGTTACGCGCAAATGCAGCCGGCGGCGTGGAAGTTTTCACGGCGGCGGCGGCAGACTGCTATGTGGATTCGGACATTCCCGTGGCCCTTGCCGGGGTGGATGATTTAATCGTCGTTATCCGCAGCGGAAAAAACGGCGAGCCTGCCGCCGCTCTTGTTACGCGAAAAGGGCAAACCCAGAATGTGCGCGATGTTGTGGAAGCGATAAAAAAAAGCGGCCGCGCCGATTTGCTGTAGGGGGTGTTATGGGACACAGGGCTTACAAAAAAGAAGTTGTCAAAGACTCAGGGCTGGTAGATATTGTGTGGATCAAGCCGCCGCCGGACGGCACGAAGGGTTTTATTCACCTTAAAGACGCGCTCGGTCTTGCGGATAACGCGGCGCAGTTGTACAAAAAATCCAAGTCTCTGCCCTGCACGTTACTCGAAAAAGTTTATTTCAGAAAAGCCGAGCGCCTGGCCGCCTCTCTTGCAACCCCGGATATCGTGCAAATTGTAAAACGCGCCGATTCTGTCGTTACTACGATTTTCGATTTTAAGATTCCCGACGAAGCCCAAAACATACCGCCTTTGCCGGGGCCTCTTGCGGATTTTATAAAACGCGGCATCAAGTTCAGCTATATCATGCCGCTCCCTTGGCATTACGCCGATATAAACGATTTTGCAAAAATGCAGGAAGGCTGCCGCTACGACCCCGCCTCTGGGAGCTTTCTGGTTTCAGACAAAGCTGACGGCTGGCAGGCCGGCTGGTATGTTTTTGCACGCAATTGTTTTGACGATCCTTTTTTCATCGATTTTACCGAAGAGGCTCAAGGCTTTCCCGTTTATTTTTCGTACCTTGGGCAGGGAAAATGGAAGCCGGTTAAAATCGCCGACACCTTGGGGCATTTTGCCGAAATTTTGACCGCGCTAAAAAGCAAAGACATTTTTGATGACAAGTCGCTTGAACTGGAAGCCCTGTTGCCAAGCCTTGATCTAAAAAACGAATTTTGGTATTATGTGAACGGGAGCTGACAGGCGCAGGCAAGCTGGCGCACCGGTTTACTAGGAGGTGTTATGGGATACACGGTTTACAAAAAAGAAGTTACCCAAGACTTAGGGCTTGTGGATGTCCTACTGGTCGAGCCGCCGCCGGACGGCACTAAGGGTTTTATCCACCTTAAAGACACGCTGGGTCTTGCGTATAACGCGGCGGAGCTTTACAAAAAATCCAAGTCGCTGCCGTGCGCGATAATGGAAAAAGTTTATTTCGGGGGGGCCGAAAAGCTGGTTTCCTATCTTAAAAACCCGGAAATCGTGCAAATTGTCAAACGCGCCGATTCTATCGTTACTACGATTATCGAGACGCGGGTTCCCGACGAAGCCCTTAACATACCGCCTTTGCCGGGGCTTCTTGCGGATTTTATAAAACTTGGCATAGAGTTTAGCTATATAATGCCGCTGCCCTGGCATTACGCCGACACAAGCGACTTCGTAAAAATGCAGGAGGGCTACCGCTACAATCCCGTTTCGGGGGAGTTTCTGGTTTCAGAAAAAGCCGGCGAGTGGCAGCCGGGCTGGTATGTTTTTGCCAGAAATTATTTTGACGATCCTTTTTTCATTGATTTTACCGAAGAGGCTCAAGGCTTTCCCGTTTATTTTTCGTACCACGGAAGCGGTAAATGGGAGCCGATTAAAATCGCCGACTCTCTTGCAAGTTTTGCCGAAATCCTAAAGACACTGAAAGGCAAAGACGAACCCGACCAGCCGTTCGAACTGGCCGCTCTGCTGCCGGAGCTTGATCTTTTGAACGAATTCTGGGCTGAAGTAGCCGGGACCTGCCGGGAAATGGGGACAGCCTGACTTTAGCCGGCTAGTAGCCACGACAAACGCATGAATGCTCGAGCTTCGGAATTTACTCCCATTTTTATCACACAAAGGCACAAAGGCACAAAGTTAGGAAAGGAAAAAACGCCGCTTTATCATGCTTTATACCTTTTTTGTGCTCTATTGAGACAAGAAGAAGACGCAGAACTATGATAATCCTGCCTAACCTTTGTGCCTTCGTGCCTTTGTGTGAGATATTTCCGAGGTTCGTGTCGTTCATGCGTTTGTCGTGCCCACGGTTGCCGCTCCTCCGTAATGCCTCAAAATAAAATCT
>JGI24700J35501_10930191_pt1 | contig 11997 bp, 9 predicted proteins | sample TergutTh196P1_FD_35501 | JGI IMG/M metagenome (IMG submission 35501) | reverse complement strand
GGGCGACCGTCCTCGGTCGCCCGTTCTAACCATTCCGCCCGTTCTAGCCATTCCGCCCGTTCTAGCCATTCCGCCCGTTCTAGCCATTCCGCCCGTTCTAGCCATTCCGCCCATTTCGCCCATTTCGCCCGTTCTACCCATTCCGCCCATTCCCTATAAATTTTTTCGCAATTTTTAGCTAACATATTTATAAGCTGGTGGCAAAGTCGGTGGCGGCGGCGGGGGCGGCGGCGGGGGTATATTTTTTTCGGCTAATTTTTTATCTCGTTTGCGGATAAAAATTACTATTGCCGCTACTGGCGAAGATACTATTAAAAGCGGCAGAATTACGGCAAACAGCAAAGTAACAAGCCCCAAGGTTAGCGTTAAAGTCAAATTCCACGAGCCGCCGAACGCCGAGCCGATACGGTTGCCAAAAGTTACAGCGGCTGGCATTTCCCATGGTTCGGTTAAAAATAGGCTTATGGTGGAAAAACTTGCAAGATGGTCAATTTCTGTCATGCGTATGCGTTGGCGTTCCATGTCAAGTTGCACCTGAAACAGGCGAGAATACAGGGTTATTAGTTCGGTGGTGTCTTCGGTAGTGGCTATTATGGCTAATAATCGGCGTTCTTCTTCTTGTTGGATACGCAACCTGGTGGCTAAATCACGAAATTGGTCGGTTACATCTTCGCTGAATGTTGTAAAATGGGTGGTTTCGCCCAATGCTAGTAGGCTGTTGTTTGCACTTTCAAAATGCTCAACAGGCACACGCAAAGTAAAATTTGCTTGCCAAACGGGCGTTTCTGGGCGTACAACTGTGCCGCGCGAAGAGTTTTCCACAAAACCGCCGTAACTTTCAATAATTTGCTCCACTTGCGGGATAGTTTCGTCAAAGTTGGTTACTTCTAGCGAAATATCGGCGGTGTGTATAATCATGCGTGTTTCTATGATGTTTGTTGCGTTTGTTGCGTTTGTTGGCGATGTTGCGGTAGAATAATTTGCGGTATCGTCCGCCGCCCAAGCTGTTGCAGTCGCTTGCTCTTCTGGCATAGTTTCTGCCATATCAAAGCCAACCCATGATTCGGCGGCTGGTGCGGCGGCTGGCACGGCATCAATGTTACTAAAAACCATATCGCCAGCACCGCAAGCAACCAAAAATGCACCCGCAAAAATCAAGCAAAATAGCGGCAGAAATATATTTTTTTTATTTTTGTTTTTATTTTTGCCGAACATATGTCAACCCCCAATGCTAAACGTAGATATATTGCCTTGCACCACTTGTAACGCCTTTTGCAGTTGAATGTCTTCTTCCAAAGTTAGCCGTGCCGCCGCCATTGCGGTTTCTCGGTCAACTTCAACTATAAAGTCGGGCGTTATGCCGTCTTCGTGAATGCTTGTGCCGTTTGGTGTGTAAAAACGGGCAACTGTGGCACGAATTGCACTGCCGTCCGAAAGCGGGAACAAGCGCTGCACGACACCTTTACCAAAAGTTTGTTCGCCCACAACAACGCCCACGCCGTGATCACGAACCGCCCCTGTTAAAACTTCCGAGGCACTAGCACTTCCGCCGTTTACTAGCATTACAAGCGGAATATCCAAAATATTATCGGTTTCGGAAAGATAGGCGGTGCGTTCGCCTTGGCTGTCTTCGGAGTACATAATTGAGCCGATTGGCAGTAAAATATCGCCGATACTTATAACGGTATCTAGCAACCCGCCAGGGTTGTTTCGCACATCGATTATAAGCCCTGCGATGTTTTGGCTGCGCAGGTCGTCAAAAGCGTCCGAAAATTGGGCAACGGTAACGCCGTCAAAACTTTCGATACGCAAGTAGCCGATATTATCGTCTATAATTCTGTGCGATACGGTTGGAATATGCACTTGGCGGCGGGTTATGGTAAAAGTTAAGATTGTATCGCCGCGCAATATACGCAAAGTAACGTCCGTATCGGGAACGCCGCGCACCAGCGATGCCACTTCGTCTGTGCTGTAGGTTGTTGTGTCGGTGTCGTCCACGGCGATTATTATGTCGCCTGGCAACAAGCCAGCTGTTTCGGCGGGTGCACCTGTGAATACGGTTGTAATAACCACCCGGTTAATTTCGGTGTCCAAAATAACAGCCATTCCCACGCCAACGTAACTGCCGTCGGTACGTTCCATAAAAACGGACAACGATTCGCTGTTGAAATAGTAGCTATACGGATCGTCCACTCCCTCCAGCAGCCCTCTGTACATATTGGTTAAAAGCACGTTTCTATCTACTGGTACAATGGAATGAGTGTCCAAAACGTTGTAAATTTCCAATATTTTATTTTCTGGCGGAAGTGAACTGCCCCAAACAAGATAATTTCTAATTTGGGTTGATGCGATGGTTATTGTTAAGGTCAGCATTGCGCCAACAAATAATCCTAGTGCAAAAAACACAATCCTATTAGTTAGTATGCTAGAATTATAGTGCTTTTTATAGGCCTCGTATTGGTCGTATTGGTCGTACGGTTCGTACAGTTCATACGTAATTTCGTTATTTTCGTTATTATCGTTCAAACTAAACAACTCCCCTTGCTAAAACAGCCAAAATTTTAGTGCTACAGCAATTTTAACACACAATGCAAAAATGTGCAAATTTTTTAATCATTTTAGTCATTTTAATCGCTTGCCTTAAAATTGTAGGTTGCGCGTATGTGGTCGATAATTTTTGCGGTTGGCGTTATGTGTTCGATAATTTCTTCCATGTTTTTGTACGCCATTGGCGATTCGTCCAGAGTGTTTTCGTTTAGCGAGGTTGTGAAAATGCCCGACATTGCGGATTGGTAATCGTCCATGGAAAGTTCACGGAATGCTTGTTTGCGGCTCATAATGCGGCCAGCCCCGTGCGGTGCGGAATTATTCCAATCTTCGTTGCCGTTGCCCTCACAAATTAGGCTGCCGTCGCGCATATTTATCGGAATAAGCAACCGCTCGCCCTTTTTGGCGGAAACAGCCCCTTTGCGTAATATCATTGTGTTTGTGTCGATGTAATTATGCGTTGTTGTAAAGCGATCGGCGACGGTAAAGCCCATTTTTTCAATGATAATATCGGTCATGGCAATGCGGTTTAGTTCGGCGAAAAGCTGGATAATTTTCATATCGTGAATATAATCGTCAAATAGTTCGTCCGATACGTACGCTAAATCTTTGGGAAAATCGGGATTAGTAAGCTGTTTTAGGGATTTTATAGTGCTTTCAATCTCCTTGTGCTTGTTTTCGGCTTTAAGCTGGGCTATTGCGGCATCTATTTGTGTTTTAGAGTTGCCGCATAAGGTTTTGTAGGCGGTATCTTGGTAATATTCGGCTACTTCCGAGCCGATGTGGCGGCTGCCAGAATGCACAACCAAATACAAATCGCCAGATTGGGCTTGCCCCACTTCGATAAAATGGTTGCCGCCGCCCAAAGTGCCTATGCTACGTTTTGCCCTTGCTAGATTAACCTCGCTGGCAATTTTAAGTTCGGTTAAATCTATTTTGGCGTTTAGCGGGTGATGATTATCCCGAATATTGTAGCCTGTGGGAATTTCGTTGCGTATTACGGTGTCCAGCTTTTCGTAATCGATGCTTTTTTCCTGTATTTTAACGGTTTCCATTCCGCAACCAATGTCAACGCCAACCATTCCTGGCACAATTTTATCGGTTATTGTCATTGTAGTGCCGATTGTACAGCCTTTGCCAGCGTGAACATCTGGCATAATGCGAATTTTGCTACCCGCAAACTCTTCACGGTCGCAAACGGATTGTATTTGTTCTAATGCGATTGGCTCTAGTTGGCTTGTGTAGCATAATGCGGTGTTATGTGTGCCTGTTACTTGCACCATTTTTAACGCCTCCTTTTTCCCCATTCTAACACGATTTTTGCCGACTGTAAAGCCGAAAAAATAAATTTTATTTTCAAAACGCTATTTTTGTGCTAAAATAAAAGCAGGGCGAGATTTTAGCACAAAAATTTTGCCGTGCTTAAATATTTTATTAATTTTATACTGACCAACAAAAAATGTGCGGGGTCAAGGGGGCGCGCTCCACTTACGTATACTTAAGCTAAAATTGGAGGGACAAACGGGCGACCGAGGACGGTCGCCCCTACAAAAACGCCACCCGTAGGGGCGGCCGTCCTCGGCCTGCCTGTCGGCAGACAGGTCGCCCGTCCGTCTAATCCCTAATGGTTCAATAAAAATGTACGCAGGTGGGGGCGCGCTCCCTTGCGGGTGTGGGTAGCCTGCCTGTCGGCAGACAGGCGCCCACGGTTTTGAAGTTGTTTTAGTATAGAATCAGAAAGTGTGATAAAAATGTATAAAAATGCAAAATGGATTAAACCAAGCCGCCATTTTGGCGATGTTTGCCCAGCTTTTGTAAAAAAGTTTGAACTAGCCGATGTGGGTATTGTCAACCAAGCTACGATGACCGTAACGGCGGCGGGTGTTTACGAGGCGTATCTTAATGGCAACCGTGTAGGCGATTACATATTAGCACCTGGCTGGACTTCCGCAAAACGCTTGCAATGCCAAGAATACACCATTACCGAACTTTTGCAGGAAAACAACACGCTAATCATAACAGTCGGCAAAGGTTGGTACGCCAGCCCGATTCCAGGTTGGCTAAACGATGACGAAAAATTAGCCCGCCAAAATTTAACCTGCGGAATTATCGCAAACATAGCAATAAACGGCATAGAAACCATAAAAACCGATGCAACTTGGCGGGTACAGGAAAGTCCCGTCCGTTTCAGCGAACTGTACGACGGCGAATATTACGATGCAACTATCGCCAACACCGCATTAGAGCCTGTGCAAGAATATGCGGGGCTGGAAACAAAATTTGTTCCGCAGCAGGGCGAAAAAATTTGCGAAATAGACCGCCTAATCCCCTGCGAAATAATTACAACGCCCAAAAATGAACGGGTTATCGATTTTGGACAAAATTTAACGGGCTACATTCAGCTAAATTTGCCAAAATCTACCAAAAACGGCGATAAAATACAAGTTTCCTTTGCCGAAGTTTTGGATAAAGACGGCAATTTTTACAACGCAAATTATCGGGGTGCAAAATCCCTTTTAACCTATGTTTGCTGCGGCGGCGAGCAAAGTTATAAGCCAAAATTTACATTTTTCGGCTTTAGATACGCCCGTTTAGACGAGTTTCCCGAAAATTTGGCAACCGAAAATCTTGCCGATATTTTTACGGCTATTTCTGTGCATTCCGATATGAACCGCACGGGCTGGCTAGAATCCGCTAATCCGTTGCTTAATCGCTTGTTTGAAAATGTTGTTTGGGGGCAAAAAGGCAATTTTTTGGATATTCCCACCGATTGCCCGCAACGAGACGAGCGGCTTGGCTGGACGGGCGATGCCCAGGTTTTTGTTAAAACGGCAACTTACAACTTTGACGTTGAAAAATTTTTTACAAAATGGCTTGCCGATTTAGCATTGGAACAGTTGCCAAATGGGGCAGTACAGCACGTTATCCCCGATGCAATGAATGGCGCCGCAGGTAGCGCCGCTTGGGGCGATGCCGCCACAATTTGCCCCTGGCAAATCTACCTAACATACGGCAACAAAGCCATTTTAGCCAACCAATACGACAGTATGTGCAAATGGGTGCATTTTATCAAAACTTCCACCAAAGAGCAATTTTTGTGGATAGGCGGCACACATTACGGCGACTGGCTTTCATTGGATAAATCGGAGGACGGCGCACACAACAGCACAACTAGGCACGATTTTATTGCATCGGCGTTTTATGTGCATTCTTTGGAAATAACCATAAAAACGGGGAAAGTTTTGGGCAAAAAAACGGTTAAACACGAACATTTGCACCAAAACGCAATTAAAGCATTTCGTGAAAAATTTCCAACTTACAACACGCAAACCGAGCACGTTTTGGCGGTGCAATTCAACCTTTCAGACAATCCGCAACAAACAGCGGACGATTTAGCAAAAAAAATTATCCAAGACGGCAGCCAGCTTAAAACGGGATTTGTCGGCACTCCGTACTTATTGCACGTTTTAAGCCGATACGGTCATGCCGATTTGGCGTACACTTTACTGTTGCGGGAAGAATACCCGTCCTGGCTGTACCCCGTAACCAAGGGCGCAACCACCATTTGGGAGCGTTGGGACAGCATAAAGCCCAACGGCGATATGCAAACCACCGACATGAACTCGTTTAACCATTACGCCTACGGTGCGGTCGCTGACTGGGTCTACAGCGTTGCGGCGGGTATACAAACAATAGAGGATTTTCCTGGTTTTGCCAAGGTTCGCATTGCCCCGCAGCCAGACGAGCGGCTGGGCTGGCTTTCGGCAAAACTTGAAACAAAACACGGCACTATAAGTGTAAAATGGCAGTATATTAGCGGAAAATTGCGTTACGATATTCTAACGCCCGTTCCCGCCGAGGTTGTCATTGGCAAGCAAAATTATTCGGTGGAAAAAGGCAGTTACACGTTTTGGCAAGCTAAATAGCGGGGCAACGCAAAAATTCAAGCAAATTCAAAAAAAGGAGAGTAGCACAATGAAAAAATTTTTAGCAATCTTATCATTGGCGATTATGGCGGCGTTTTTTGCCGCAACGCCAACTTACGCCAGCGGAGCAAGCGGAGTAAACGTAACCATAAACGGGCAAAACGTGATTTTTAGCGAACAACCGCCCATGTTTATTGACGGCAATGTTTTTATACCAGTCCGTGGCATATTCGAGCAACTCGGCGTTGATGTATCTTGGGACGGGCAAATTATTTTGGAAGACAGCACCAACCGAGTTGTTATCACAATCGGCAGCACAACATTCACGGTAAACGGCACACCGCACAATTTAGGCTTGCCTGCACAAATTGTAGGCGGCTCGGCAATGGTGCCGCTGCGCCCCGTCATTTTAGAGCCTTTTGGCTATAGTTTTGTTTTGCATTGGGGTGCAGATTTTTACAGGCTGGTAATAACGCAAGGCTTGCCGCCGATTCCAGCAATCCCAACAATCCCAGCAATACCAACAATCCCAGCAACCGCAGAAGTATCCACTAATAATCTTCCAGAATTTGGAAGATTTATCGTTACGCCAGAAAACCCTGCTGTAAACGAAGAAATAACGCTTATATTTTTCGGTATTCCGAACACGGAATACCATATTGAAGTGTTTTCGGCATCAGGAGGCGAACGGGGGCTAAATTCGGCAACTTCCGATAATAACGGGGTTGTAACCTGGAGTTGGCTAGTTGGCGAAAATGAATTTGGCGAACAACGGGTTATGGTTACTAGTGCCGACCGACTTTTTAGGCATGCGCATATTTTTGTGGTTGGCGGGAATTGATTTTAATAATGCAACTTTGAATCGCTTGCCCAGCAAGCGATTTTTTTGTGCGATTAAAACACAAATTATTTCCCCTTGCACTTTCCCAAGTTTTCCAGTAGAATAAATCTATCAAAACTTTAGGAGGTTATTTTATGAACTACACAAAATTAGCAGGAATGGACATATCCCGCATTTGCCTAGGCTGTATGAGTTTCGGCTCGACAGAATCTGGCTTTAGCGGCTGGGCTTTGCCAGAAGACGAAAGCCGAACCCTAATAAAAAGAGCCATCGAAGCAGGGATAAACTTTTTCGACACCGCAAACGTTTACTCTTTCGGCAGCAGCGAGGAATTTCTAGGACGAGCCATAAAAGAATACGCAAAACGAGACGAAATCGTCGTTGCAACAAAAGTATACAATCGCATGAAAGACGGGCAAAACTCGCAAGGGCTTTCACGCAAGGCAATATTAAACGAGGTTGACAACAGTCTGCAACGGCTTGGTTTAGATTACATCGACCTTTACGTTACGCACCGCTGGGATTACAACGTTCCCATCGAAGAAACAATGTCCGCTTTGCATGATGTTATAAAAATGGGAAAAGTTCGCTATATTGGAGCATCTTCAATGTTTGCGTGGCAGTTGCAAAAAGCCCAATTTGTCGCCGAAAAGCACAACTGGACAAAATTTGTCAGCGTGCAAAATCATTACAATCTAATTTATCGTGAAGAGGAACGAGAGATGATTCCCATGTGCCTTGACCAAAATATCCAAGGAACGCCGTACAGCCCACTTGCATCTGGGCGGCTTTCGCGCGGCACAAACTCGGATTCGCAACGCACCAAAACGGACAACGTGCAAACGCAGAAATATCAAGCAACCGAACAGCAAGACCAAATAATAATTGACCGTGTTGCAGAAACCGCCAAAAATCACGGCGTTTCGCCAAGCCAAATTGCTCTTGCGTGGACGTTGCACAAACCGTTTGTGGCATCGCCAGTTATGGGCGTAACAAAAATGTCCCATTTGGAAGACGCTATAAACGCCGTAAATATCACGCTTTCCGCTGACGAAATTACCTACCTGGAAGAGGCGTATGTTCCCCACAAAATGGTTGGGCCGATTCCGCCAAGCCCAAATTGGGTGCATGGTGCGGACGTTAAACGGCGGTAGGAGGTTTTATGACAGATTACACTTTTTTGGATATGGGAACTATGCCAAAACACAGGGCTTTAACGGGCTCGATATATTCCCAGCTTAGCCGATATTTTGACTTATTTTCCACGGAAGAAATTATTAGCAAAGAGGATTGTGATTTGGTGTACCTCGGCAACCGCATAGAGGGCGGATTTTTGGCGGATTTGGAAACGTCCGCCGAAAATTACAGTTCCGATGTCCTCAATATGATGTCGGTTGTTATCCCAGATTTAATGATATTCAAGAAAAATCCGTTTTTATACAATAATACGGGCGTGCGAGTTATCGGCTGCCCAGATTTGATTGTTGAAGTTTGGTCAGAATCCAATAAATTGGGCGAAATACAGTTTAAGCAACAACTTTATTCCACATCTAACAAGACGGAATTTTGGCAAATTTACCAAGACAGCGATACAATAACGGTAACTATCGGCAACCAAAAACTCCCCACAAAAAGCCTAAAATCCAAGCTAACAACGCAAAATGGGCTTGAAATTGATTTACAAAACGTCTACAAATAAAAAATAAATAAAAAATAGCCAAAGGAGCGAACCCATGGAACTAAAACCCTACCTAACAAGAATCGGCGTTGACGGCATAGCCAAAAACGACCTACAAACCCTAAACCTACTGCAACATCAGCATCTAAAAACCGTCCCATACGAAAACCTTGACATAATGCGGAATATCCCAATCTCGCTGGAAGTTGCGGACATCTACGAAAAAATCGTAATCCGCAATCGTGGCGGCTATTGTTTTGAACTTAACGGGCTTTTTGCGTGGTTGCTTAAAACGCTGGGCTTTGCGGTGGTCGATTACATGGCACGCTATTTGCGCGACGAACCCACAATCCCAATGCGCCGCCACCGAGTTTTGCGAGTTACCTGCAACGGTAAGGATTTCCTCTGCGATGTTGGCGTGGGCGCTGTTGTGCCACGCACTCCGCTACCGTTCATTTTTGATACGCCCATGCAGCGCGGCAACGAAGTCTACAAGCTAGAAAAAGAGCCGTTCCTGGGAAATGTGCTGTACGAACGCAAAAAGCACGAATGGTCAGCGGTGTACGCTTTTACCGAGGAAGAGCAGCTTGATTTGGATTACATAATGCCGTCATTTTACTGCGAAAAGCACCCAGAATCGTTCTTCCGCACAATGGATATGGTGCATATTTTCACGGAAGACGGACGGAAATCGGTCGCAAACCGTGAAATCAAGCTATTTTCGCCCAACAACGTTGAAGTCATCACGCCGCAATCCGAAGAGCATTACAATCAGCTACTTTTAGAACATTTCCAGATAAAAATATAAAACCAACTAGAAACGGAGTTCCTTAAATGGATTACAAAAAATACAAAGCAAAGCCGATAATTGAATTTAACGAGCGAACCTGGCCAAGCAAGCAGCTAACGCAAGCCCCAATTTGGTGCAGCGTAGACTTGCGCGACGGCAATCAATCGCTACAAAATCCCATGACTTTAGAACAAAAAACTAATTTTTTTGAATTTTTGGTAAAAACGGGATTTAAGGAAATTGAAGTGGGATTTCCGTCCGCATCGGAGACGGAGTTCAACTTTTTGCGGACGTTGATAACGCAAGATTTGATTCCAGCGGACGTTACAATTCAGGTGCTTACGCCAGCACGAGATGAGTTCATTCAGCAAACGTTTGCGGCTCTGGACGGCGTAAAACGGGCGATTGTGCATTTATACAACGCAACTTCTCCCTTGCACCGAGATGTTGTTTTTCAGAAATCTCAGCAAGAAACGCTAGATTTAGCCGTTTTAGGAGCGAAATCTTTGCAAAAATACGCCGCACAATATTCCGAAAATGGCGAAACGGAGTTCATTTTTGAATATTCTCCAGAATGTTTTTCGCAAACAGAGCCAGATTTTGCGGTTTCGGTGTGCAATGAGGTAATAAAAACTTGGCAAAACGGAGAAAATGGGCAAAAATCCCAAAAAATCATTATAAATCTGCCAATAACGGTGGAAACGCACACGCCGAATGTCCACGCCGATATGGTGGAATTTATGTGCAAAAATTTGCACAATCGCCAAAACATAACGGTCAGCTTGCACGGACACAACGACCGTGGTACAGCAGTCGCCGCAACAGAGCTTTCCTTGCTGGCTGGCGCAGACAGAGTCGAAGGTACGCTGTTCGGCAACGGCGAACGCACAGGAAACGCCGATATTATCACGATTGCAATGAATTTGTATTCGCATGGAATAAATCCCAATTTGGATTTTTCCAACATAGACAACGCAATCGATATCTACACAAAATATACTGGATTACCTGTTCATCCGCGGCATCCGTACGCTGGAGATTTGGTTTATACGGCGTTTTCTGGTTCGCACCAAGATGCGATTCGCAAGGGAATGGCGAAACGTGCGGAGTTTGCTGAAAAGTCCGATAAATCGGAAAAATCCGAAAATATGGGAAATTCAGAAAAATTGGACAAAACCGCAATTTTTTGGGAAATGCCGTATTTGCCAATCGATCCGCTAGATGTCGGCAGAAATTACGACCCAATAATTCGAGTAAACAGCCAATCTGGCTCGGCGGCGGCGGCGTACATTTTGGAAACCGTCCACGGAATAATTTTGCCAAAACCGCTGCAACGCAGTTTTGGTCGGCTTATCACGCAAAAATCCGATTCCGCCAAAACCGAACTAACGCCCACAGAAATCTACAATTTATTTGAAGAATCCTATATAAACAGGGCTGCACCAATCGAGTTGATAACTTGGCACGAGCAACGCAATTATCAAATTACGCCAACCACCAAAAAAGTAACCACCAAAATTTTCGCCGAAATAAAGCAAAACGGCGAACGTAACAGCATTGCAGGTATTGGCGGCGGAATAGTTGCGGCGTTTTGTCAGGCATTATCGGAGCATTTGCAGCTGCAATTTGAAATAAAGCACTACAGCCAACACGCTTTAGAAAAGGGAAATCAAGCGCGTGCAATCACTTATATTGGCGTTTCGTTGGCTTCGGAAAATGCGAAAAGCCAAGAAAATCAAGAAAATAAGCAAAATGAAATAATTTTCGGTGCAGGAGTTAGCCGCAACATAGTAAATTCGTCTGTTCGAGCGTTGCTAAGTGCCGTAAACAGGGGGATTTTAGAATGGGCATAATGGGTAACAAAACTGTTGCAAAAAATCTATGCAAGGACACAAACGCAACCTTGTATAGAAAGAATAGTTAAAGCCCTCCATGACAGAGCAATCTGCATGAAGTTGTTGGTGGAAATCCAACAGAAAACTAATTTAATTGCTGGCAACTCGTAAAGTTTGCAACACTACAACGTAGGGATAAATTTGATAAACAAACCCAAGCGTGAATGTTACGAAAGTAGAAAAAAGTTGCAAAATGGAGCAAGGTGTAAACCTAACCTCCACAAACAATCGACCTTCAGCAGCCAAGGCTAGAAATAGCAAGGTTCAACGACTATCACGAAAGTGAGTACACTTAAGCAAGTGGAAAAGGTTAGCCCCTA
>JGI24700J35501_10930192_pt1 | contig 12003 bp, 10 predicted proteins | sample TergutTh196P1_FD_35501 | JGI IMG/M metagenome (IMG submission 35501) | reverse complement strand
ATGGTCCTATTCACAAAGGAGTATTTCCCTATATCCGTCCTTTGCCTCCTACTCCTAATTTTACGTTCATGATCTACCCTGCTCAGATAGTGTGGCCATTTTAATCTGTCACCTATAGCCTTCCACATCCGTTCTCCTGAGTACGATTTGAAGAGAGCACATATGCGTGATAACTTTCTACGCGACGCCAAAGTTTCCCAGTTCGAACTGTTTGTATGATGTGCAAATTTGGCCACTTTATTTTGCACCCTGCAGTTATTTGTCCCTCCCTGTACGGATCCCAGCATGCAGCCCCATATTCAAGTATCGGACGTACTAGTGACATATAGGCTAAACTTTTGGTATTACTATTTCCCTTTTTGAATATTCGCATTGTGAAATGTAGTGCCTTCCAGGCCTTTTTCACTGTGTAGTTGATGTGATCCGCCCAACTTAAGTCGCTGTGTAAGATTATTCCTAGGTATTTACAACTGCTGGCTTTCGGTATTAATGTGTTCGCTAACGAGTCATCTAGTGGATCCTTCACCCGGGCTCTCGTGAAGCGAACTGCCTTACTTTAACTTGGATTTATTTTCATCGCATTTTCAGCTGCCTACTCCCCCAGCCTGCTCAGGTCTTTCTGCAACATTTCTATGTCTCCCTTATTTGTAATTTTTCTATAAATTACACAGTCATCAGCAAACAGTCTAATAGTTGACTCAATATTCCTCGAAATATCATTTACATAGGCTAGGAACAGAAGAGGACCTAGTACACTCCCTTGCGGTACACCTGACGTTACTCTCACTTCCTCTGATAAATGTCCTCCTACCCTGACTCTCTGTGTGCGACCTAATAAGAATTCCCTTATCAATACAACTACCCTAGGATCCACCCCCGAGTTTGCAATTTTCGTAAGCAGGCGACCATGAGGAACCAAACCAAAAGCTTTAGAAAATTCAATTACAATAGTGTTCATCCTGTCTCCGTTACCAAGAGAGTCTGCAATGTCTTGGCATACCGTGATTACTTGACTTTCACACGAATATCCCGGCCTGAAACCATGTTCACCCTCGTATAACCAATCATTTTTATCCCACTAATGCCTTAGGTAAGAAGCTATAATGTGCTCCATTTGTTTGCAAACTACCGAGGTTAAGCTAACTGGTCTATAACTCGTGACTAATGATTGATCACCCCCCATATACCATCAATGTTCACCCCTTAGATCACTGTTTCTCCAACTGGGTTCCGCAAAGGGGTGTCAGGGGTTCTAAGAGATGAAAATGCATAATGGTGGAAGAGTTTTATCAGTGGTCCTAAATTTGTATGTACAAATTAAAATTCATGTGGCAACATTCAACACTAATCATTCTGTCACTGACAGCATGCAGACAATAATTACTGCTTCAGTCCAGAAGCTTTCCGATTCTGTAGTCAAGCGTCAGCACAGCTTGCCATAGAGTCAACATGTCAGGAGAAACGATCAGGTTATCGATTAGTTTGAGGTTAGCTGTTGATTTTTTAAAAGTAATGTATATAAATGCAGGCATTTAAGTTTATATTTGACTTACTGCGGACAGGTAGGGTTCCTCAGTATGTTATGTAGCTTTTCTGGGGTTCTGTGAGCTAAGATAGATTGAGAAGCATGCCTTACAGTGACAAACCTTGTTTCACACTCATACAAAACACAAGGTTAAATCTGAGGTATAAATTTCCATATTGAAAATATGGCCACTCTAGTCTCATACAACATCCTGACCAGTAAACCATAACTCCCAGTTCTGCCTAGATTAAACTGTAATTTCAGCTGACCTCTCCATGGTATCATTCCTGCATCCAAAGTAACTCCTGTTTGGCAAGGTGTTATATTCTTAACTTTTATACCATGCACTTACACACAGGTCCAATTTTGAAGAGTCTACCTGACTGCTCAGTTGGTTTTGAATTACAGCTGAAGTGTGAGGGTTTGTCATTTTGCGACTTACTGATCCCCATACAGGGTTAGTAGAAATAGAGGTTGCACCTGTCAACCAGTAGTCTCTCATTTTATTGTCCTAATCTTGCTCATTTGTTAGTTTCTACATTGCTTTTATCAGACCACTGATAGCATTTTTGCAGATTTCCATTTTTTACAATTTTGTTTGTGGTATAGATTTAGTACCCTCTGAAGGCTGCAATCAGATAACGTACCCAGGGCTGCATTGGACCTGCTTCATGACGCCATTTTTGCAAAACCTGAGCAACAACTGTCATCAATCATAAACATGAGGCTTTTAGTACATGAAAGGAATTACATATTTGTTGGGTTTAATGCTCATCTGAGCAAGACAGTGTTTGGAGAAGTTGGTCATACCTAGCTCAATTATGATAAATTAACAAAACAAAACTTCAAATGGTGTACTCTGTGATGAAGCACGACGACTTTACAAAAGTATTTACTTTAAAAACGTCAGGTTTTCCAGTACACACATAAATCTAATTTCCCTCATACCTGTAAGAAATGTATAACCTTCCCTGTGGAAATTTTCACCAAACTCATACATACTCAAAAGCATTATTTGCAGATCTCTTATACTGAATTCCACCCAAGTAGGGCCATACATGTGGAAAGTACAGGCAAAATTCATGTGTTTCCTCAAGTAAAGCTTGGCTTTCCCTGCGCCACTTTTAACACAACTCACAATCACACTATAAACTTTTGAAGACACCCCCTGTACCAAATGTTTTTCAAAACAGGAAAAAATATGCAGAAAATATGAGAAAAATTTCCTTTATGCCCTTTTAAGTGTGGCTTTTATTGCATCAATTTTCACAACATTCACAAATACTGTATGGTAACAAGTAACATGATCTATATCCAATTGCACCCAAATGTGTTAGGAAAGAGCAAAAGTAGGGTAAAAATCCTATATTCCTTTAAGTAAAATATGAGTCACTAAACCAATGTTCAAATTTTTGTGAAGAAATCCTATACCATACACAGATACACACACACACATACATATACATACCACAGTTCGACAGACATGGTCTCCACATAAGGCTCTTCATAAAGAATGCCTAACAATCCATGAAGATAATAAATGAACAATTCGGCATTAAAGTCAATACAGAATCAACAATGAAAAGCGCACCAACACAAATCTTGTGAACATATAACAGCTTGTCCCCTTGTTATATTTATTTTAGCAGACATCAACCAAATAAATATATTTTTAAACTTTTAACAGACAAAGGGGCAATGTAGTACGACTAAATGTACATAATTTTTGTCCAAACAAAAAACAATGGTCCCACAACGGGCATGTAAACTGAAGAATGCTCCAGCCACAGCAGACACCTGGTATTTACAAGGCTGTATGCTACAGAATACATGAACTTACCTTATTTTTACTGCAGTTTCTGTATGTGCATTTATGATCCAAGTACAGCTGGTATGATTTGGGTAGACCATTGGGTAATTTGGACTGCTTATTATACCACTAAGACTATTCAGTTCAACTGGATTACAAATTCCAGATTGGTGGGAATATTTTGATGTCAGTACTGTACCAATACATGCTGGAAAGAAAAATACAAATCTGACAGGCTGCAAAAAATAAAATCCAGCAATTTAGATATCAAAATAATATCAACTATGAATACGTATCTTCTTTTTAAATTTTACCTGAATAAAGATAAGCAATTGCCAAAATACAGTCCACACATCTGACATGTTGAAACTGCCTGCTTTCAGATAATGCATTCATTATGGACTCTTTAAGCTGCAAAATAAACAGTATATTAATCATAGGTGCACTTGAAATTTATGAATTTCTGTGTTCACATCAATTATAAAATATATTTCAAGGTGTGAATTTTAAATTTAAGTTTCCAAATGCTAAACATTTAAGGAAATCACATTATTACAACTGATGTTTTAAAAAACCAACACAATACACAAAATAAATTTGGGCACAGACCAATTTATTCCACTCTTCTACACATTTTGGCCCTGCAGGGCCATCTTCAAGGAGAACAATTAACCCTTTCCGATCCTATGTCGGACCTTGTCCGACATTATGATTTTCCTGTTCCACTCCGATGTTGGAAGATGTCCAACACATTTTTGTTGCGCCCGCTCCGCTGTCGGAGCCTGTCTGACTCTTTTCCTCATGTAGTACGGACTTTGGCCAACAGATAGCGCAGGTTGTACTCTTTCTGTTTCTCAGCAGGTCATGTGTTTTGAAGTGAACAGGTGATTGTGCGTTGTATTCGCGCAGTTGTGCTTGTAGGAAAATGGCAGGGATGAAGGGTGTAAATAAATAAGAGCTGGGGAGTATGCGGTCGGCAGAAAAATTGGATTGGAAAGGATTAATACCGGTGGAAATTACTAAAATTTAAAACATATCCCAAGTTACCTGGCTTGTTACACACTACTTAAAAAATTATTAACACCCATGTGTACCGTGTTCATTTTTTAATCAGTTATAATTTGTAGTAAGCACACAGAGATTATGCAGTAACACACAATTACATGGTATTCATACCCAAAGTAAGGATCTTCAATATTAACAAATAAAATTGTGAGGATTTATGTACTCAGCAACATGCTCTTTGATCACATGTGTAAACAGTCAGTCTGTGGAGATCCCTGATTGATTTTTGGGGACAGCAAACCCTTACCACTGATAGTGAGCACATTCTTGAAAAATTCTGCAAATGGTAAAACTGATACACAAAATTAAGAGCTTATAGCAGAAAAGGGGTTAGGGCGATCCAAAGACATACAAAACCCAGTAATATGTAAACTGATAATCAATAAGTACAAAAACATTTGTATTTTCATTTACTGGAATAATGTTGGTGATCACAGATAAACACTATCTTGGTAACTGAATGAAAGAGTATATGGTAAAGTGGGAGGCTGACGACTTAGTGAAGAAAAGAGGTGAAATCTGATTACTTTGCCTCCTTTGGCATATCCTAATACACCTCCTTCCATGGTGAAACCATGACAGCCTTCATCCCATGCTCATATTTCAGGTACCTATCTATGAAATGGCTCTCTTGAAACAAACAGAGCAACTGAATAATCTGCCACCAGAAGTCCTTTCTTCAGAGCAATGGTAGACAGCTGAGGTCTCTCTACAAATGTAAATATCTTCTTCATCTTCTGGTTCATCAAGTGCTGTCAGCTTTTCAAGTAGTCCTCAGTTAAGTCAGAAGCATAAATATCAAGAACTTGGTTGATATTAGCCTCCTCAAAAAATGTCCATCTCCCAGAACTTTACAGGCTAACAAACGGATGTTCCTTAATTTGTCCTGCTGTTTGGGGAATCCCCAGCAGTCATTAACTGCCTCAGGACAAAGCTTCTTCCATCAGCCATTCAGAGTCATGAACTTCAGAACGTCCATGGACTCCTTCACAGTACTAGACAGTCAACTATGCACTCGATTTCCAACATTCACTAACACAGGTCTCACTCTAACCTGCATCCAAGATACTGTTGAAAACAGTGTGTGTAAGAGCTCTTGGATGTTGTGCAGCTGCTGGAGTGAGATGGTATTTGGCCAATAAATGATATGAATATTTGGATGGTTAGGATCATGATCCTGCAGTTGCCCTTGGGGTGTTATGAATGACAAGGCAGAACTTGAATGCTAAGATCTTGGACTTCAGATACTGTTCAACCTCAAAAACAAAGCAGCTGCTGCATCAATCAAACAATAACTGTTTTGTTACTGAAGCCTTCCTATTAGACCTGAAAACATTGGCAAATGACTCATTCTTCCCCTCAGGGCCAAAGGATTTAAAGTTAATCAGCATAGGTTTCACCATACAGTCCTCAGAAGAATTATGACATAAGAGAAGGGTCAGTCAATCTTTACATGTGACATCCTGTTATGTATCAATGACATGAAAGAGTAAAATCAGCATCAGTCTCAACAGAAATATTTTTATTAGACCAAGGTTCTGCATAAAAGAAGTGATAATACTACAACTAGGAACAAAACAGTAAAAGCTTATTACTATTTCATTCCCTGCCATGGTGTGGTATGTGGGTTGACTTATTTCTAACAAGGCATCTCAGTTGGAAGTCTACTTACTACAAGTGTGAATTACACACTTAACACAAGGAATTAGCACACCAGCAATTAAAATATAATTAATGTACTCTCAAGGAAACAGTTGGACTGGTATCGATGTTTCATCAACACTGGATCAAAAAACAGAATGTAATTTTTAAATAACTGATGTAATTCCTGCAACTGAGATGTTTTATTCAATTTTTCATTATTTTATTTTATTCTACTTCTTGAAAGAGCACTTAATTATACAATTATGTACTGTCTTTCTCAACATGTTTTCCAAAGATTCAGAGCCTGAAGATGGCCCAAATTACGTCAAAACGTGTTGCTCTATTAGACAAACTCTTTGTCTAATAAAGATAGTTGTGTTAAGAATGATAATGATTTTACTCATTCAGGTGAGACAATCCTCTGAGATTTGAAAACCTGGAGAAGTATTTTCAGTCTTCAGCACGAATGTACACATTGGTATCTTCGTCTAAAATAGGCCTGTCTTATCAAGGTTAAACACTTGATGCAAAACACAGTCATTCTCCACAACTGCCTTCTTGAAATGCTCTGGGTAATTAGCATCCGTCACGTATTCATCAGATGCTGGTTCTCCTACTCCCTTGACATTCCACAGGCTCACCTACTCCTTTACATTTTCAAACACAAGCTGCAACAGTCATTTCCAGTCATTCTGCGCACTCTACCATAAAATGAAATATATATTGTGCAATCATAACTTGGGAATTCCACCGGGATATGTAAAATGGTAATCGGTATACCACACCGTGTACAATTACGTAACGAGTCATCGCACAAAACATTGGTGTGTTAGATAAGCGTGACCAATCCAAAGCTGTTACACACACACACACCCACACACTGCACCATATTCTTTACGCAATGGCAGCATACACTTCAAAACGTCCACCATCAGTTTCTGTACACAATACCATAACGCTGCACATAACGGCTTGTACCGACGCTGCTGTACGGGCAACTCTTCTTACGATTGTTACACTGACGTATTTACATGTTGTGAATGGGATACCTGCACTATTCTGTTAACTCTAAAGGAATTATTCACTCACGAGATAACTTGAACCACAGATGTATGTTTCATTTAAATTGTACGTATAGTAAGTAAACTATAATAGTTTATAATGTAGCTTATAATAAAGTAACAACAAACGAATAAAATGTAAAACCAAACTCTTCTACACGTTTAACATACCTGTAAACAATTATTAATGCCAAATTTCCCCGTCTGTTCTCATAACCTGGCATACAACACTGGCACATCAACACAACATAACATTTTGATGCAAATGTGTATAGTTATTCCAAATCTAGTACATTTAACATCTCCTCCAGTTATGACACATTCTAGTTATTTAATGGATCAAGACATTTTCTTTGCCATACAAACTTCGTCGTAAGCAGACCACACACACTCACTCCTTCATCCTGTTCTCCCCTTTTCGCTTCAACGCCTTCTCATCCGCATTCTGTCGTATCATATAAGATCTGTGGTTGTATCGGTGCCAGCACAGCTGGGGTGCCAGTGTACACACCATAATAGACAATAGGTAATCTGTGAACTGTGAGATGCAAGGTTACCGGATGATCTGTGACAGGTACTAATACGCTGTCCGGTGTCCATGATATTGTCCATGTAATTCAGTCACAGAATTTATGGCTGAGAAAGTGGAGTGGTTATGACAGATGTTCTGTATAGCGATTAGATTTCGGTGTGGTCTGCGGCGAGACGTTGGAGGGTGGTTTTGGTAATATTATGGAAGGAGTAGTGTCGTAGTAGTACGCAAGCGAAGTTGGATTGTGTGAAGGAAGATGGTATTGAAGACCTACACGTCGTCCTGTATTGTATGGACGTTGTGCTTGGCAGAGGACAGTGGCAGAGTCACATTGAAAAACTAAGTCTTGTCACATATCATCATTATTCGCTTTTCCAAGAAAGTGATGTTAGTCCGAAATTGCCTTTGCATTCATTGCGGCCTTTCAGTATTAGTTTATTTCTGTGATCTATTTTCGTTGTTACAGAAAACATGATGTTGACCCGACGTGCTTTAATAACAACTGCACTGAATTGTGCAAGAACGACTGCGTGTTGTGTTCAGCATAAGAATACGGACAAGCAGTTGTCATATAGCTACAAAAATCATGCATACAAGGAGACCAATTTTGAAATACACAGAGAACTATGTTACAATAAGAGGCTATATTCCAGTTTTACCATGGGCAATGAAACTGTATTACCAAAGCAAGCACAAGTTGTTATATGCGGAGCTGGAATAGTAGCAAATTCTGTTGCTTATCATCTAGTACAAAATGGGTGGAATGACATCCTAGTGCTTGACCAGAAAACGTGAGTTTATTTTGCATTATTTGATAATATAGTGTGATTTTTTTTAATGAGGTTGTGTACTTATGTGATGTGACACTGTTTAGTTTGGTAGGTAAGACACCAGTATTTCAGAGGAATCTGCTGCCTTCATCATCAAGGAAAAAGAGTGAGCCAAGTTAGGATAGACATTACACAACATAAGGAAGGACACGCCAAGCTGGGGGCTGTGAGCAGGAGCTAGTAGTCCAGGAGAGGATCATTTTGTCAGAGAGAAGACAGGAAGGAGCTTAAGAAGGGTGGTAGGTAAAGAGATAAAAACAATAAATAAATGCAAAATGAAATGAATTAATAAAAAGAAAGTGGAGAAAAACATGGGATTAAGGCAATGCAGAATCAGTGGCCCTAAAGAGGGATGTTTTGACAACAGAGAGAAGAAGAATGGTTGTGAGAAAACAGGGTTAAAAATAAAGAAAAATGGAACAGTTATTAAAAAGAGAATAAGGGGAAGGAAGTGGAGAAGAATCATAGGTAAAAGAGAAGGAAAGGCAGAGAATGAGGGAAGAACCTCTTGATAAGAATGGTTATCAGTGGGTCCTAATAAGGGACATTATGGTGCTGTTTGACTGTTGTTTGAATAATATCTTGTCTGTCCAATGTAAATTCAACCACACTCAGACAGATGTTATTTATGCACTGTTTTCTCAAGTCTAGGTTATCCTTCACGGGTCAAAGGAGACTGTACATATTCCTAATAATATAACAGTATTAACAGTGCACATTACAAAAGGATATATTTAGTAATTATGTGTCCAACGTCTCTCAGCTAGCTGCTTGCATCAGGGATCTTATATCATCATGTGGTAGGATGTTGATGGCTAGCCAAAACGTGTTGGACCTTTGATGAATAAATATGTTCTTTTGTAGTGTATATTGTTGGTACTTTTACATTATGTACATGTATAAATAAGTACATACACACATATCATGCATACACGTTCACAGTGTGTTGTAAAATTGTAAATATTCTTATTTGGAAGGCCCACATACATGATTTCTTGTGTTGTTAGTGTTGTTGAAGGTCAAGCTCATAAACGATAGAAAATAACTGAGGCAGAATTCTCTCTGCGTGCAGTTCATCTCTCATGTGGATTGAGAGTCCAGAGTATCTGTCAGTTGCTGTGACTATTCTGTCTGAAAAGGTATAATGAGAAAATCCAACTCAGCATACAGATTTTTCTGGTCACAAGTAAATCTGGTCCTGTGCCCAAGGATTTCCAAAGCACAGCCTGCATGTAGGATGGGTGCAAGTTCTTAGCTAGAGTTCAGATAAGGGTTTGTGAGTGTAGGTTTTCAATACATCGCATTGCCTATTGAACCATCAGGTCAGTTTATATCAATGTCAAGGAGGGGACAATGGCCACGATCTTCGTCCATGATGAATTAGATGTTCTTCCCGATACCCTGTGTCATCTTTCCATGCTTGACTCACTCTTCTATTTTAAAGATAGGATCAGCAGGTTTCTGTGAAGCATTATGCTTGTTTACCAGTTATGGTGTCATGGCCCATAGCACTATAATCTTAACATTCATTGCCATGGGAACCCAAAACCTAATTCTTTGTATAGTTGCATGAGACTGTATCAGTGATATTTGGCAGATTTATCCATTTTTGTGTGTCTGTGGGATAATTATGCTCTAGTCGGTACCATACTTTCAGCTGCATTTTGGCTTGTTCTGACTAGATAATGAATGAAGTGTGGATTGGGGTAGTGAATAATATCTTTGTAATAATAAAAATACATAGTGGAAAACTGTTGAGGTGTTAGGTAGTATTGCTTAGGGATTGAATTTTCTAGGCATTGCAGATTGTACAGTTTGCAACATATTTAAATTTTATGTTTCAGAATTGGAAGTGGTACTTCACATTTTGGTTCTGGTACTCTAGGTCTATTCAAACCAATAGCAGACAGAAATCTGATAATGTACAGCATCAATCTCTATAGAAGATTACAAGAACTTGGCTATGACATAGGTATGTTCAATTTGCATATGAGTATACTGATAAATAAGGATTGTCATTTTTAGTTGGAGTAATTATGTATATTATCTGCAGTCCTAGAGAAGCTGTTTAATTTATGGTCCTTGGACTTAATTACATCTTAATTTCATGCTTTTAGGATTTAAACAGTGTGGCAGTTTGAATTTGGCCCAGACAAAAGATCGCTTAATTGCCTTAAAACGACGCATGGCTTATCACCAGGCTACAGGTCTACATTGTCAGGTATGGAACACACTGACGTGCACTGCAACATTTCAGTAGCAAAACTGCATATTCACAGCAGTGATGTGAAATGATTCTTATTCATATGGGGGCAAGCAGAGGTACTTTTCATTCATCCATCAAGATAGTGACATTGTTCATGTCCCTTTACTTGGATGGTGTTTTGATGTAGTTACACAATTTACCAGCAGAAATATATAATTGTCTTAGTGAAGTTAAAACAAGCTCTGTGTTTTATTTGGATACACACTTTTGTACTTCTCCAAACACCTGAAATTTGGGGATAGGTGAAACTTGACTGGGCTACAATAATGTACGTCAGTGCAGTTTGCTAAGTTGGCACATATGTAGCTGGGTAAGATTCAACTAAGAGGGTTTAATCCACAGGTACTTGGAAACAAAGAACTGAAGGATTTCCACCCATATTTGAGAACTGAAGATTTGGAAGGTGCAATATGGGTACCTGAGGATGCTGTAGCTAAACTTCCGGCTATATGTAAAACATTAGCAAAACTTGCCAAGGAAGGAGGTGTGTACAGTCCAACTTCATTTTGCAAACGTGACTTTGTGTAAGTTTGGAAAGTAATTTTCTTATTTTCATTATATTTTCTGTAGGTGCACGCTATGTGGAGAACTGTCAAGTACTACAGGTCTTGACTGAGAATGCCCACATAAAAGGTGTGGAGACCAACATTGGTACTGTGTTCTGCGAGTATTTTGTCAACTGTGCTGGCATGGTAAGGAAATGCTAGTTTGTGGAAATACTATGGAGTAAATTATTTTTTCTTGTTCTTCCATCCAAATGTTTCCTCTTTATTCCCATAGAAATCTTAGCTATAATATTTGGCTGATATTCACCAACAAAAAGTGTTGTGCATTCTGCTATAATGGTACTGATTAACATACAGATGTTCTTCTGCCACCTGCCTCTTACATTGCACATTTCTTCTCTGTCTGTTTTAGTTATTCACACACACACACACAGATAGCACTTGTTTTATACCTGTTTGTTGTATGACGTCTTGCTCTAATGCCCCTTGCCAATTGACCCTATGTCATAATTTTTGCCTTCTCATTTTTGGTTTAACCTTTTAAATGCCAAGTTAAATCCCAGCTGTAAGTCCCAGCTCGCCGAATTTTTCTGAGTGGGCATTTACATTTTTTGCATGCTTTTCGAAAAACGTATATATTTCGCGAACCAAGTGACATAAATTTGCAAAATAAACGACATTTTGTTGAAAAAGGTACACACATTGGTCAGAATGCCTTAAAAGTGCCGTAAATATCCTTACTGCGTTATACAGAATATAGATTC
>JGI24700J35501_10930193_pt1 | contig 12015 bp, 9 predicted proteins | sample TergutTh196P1_FD_35501 | JGI IMG/M metagenome (IMG submission 35501) | reverse complement strand
AGAGCCAGCTCCTTCGTGAACACGTACAAAGCACCCGGATTACATTATCTCCCTATGTTGTGGAGATATAGTCGAATGAGTGAGAGAGTGCAGCGTGTGAGCAGTGCTCGTCGCTCCACGACAGGTGATGTTTACGCTATGCGAGCAGCGCTCGTCACTCCACGCTGAAGGGTTAAGTAATCACTCACAGTGTGTATGAAAGCTGTCATGCAGACAGATATATAATTAAATTTAAAGTGTGTTACCCATTATGCCAAGAGATATATACCGTCCGTAGTATGGGGAACCTAGCCATGCAAGGTAAGGTTAGGAATGGCATGTGGTGTATATAACCTGTCATTCTAACAGACAGGTAATGTTAGTGAGTGTGTGCATCGTATCATGCACCTTGTTTGATTAGTGAGAAAGAAAAAAACAATCTGAGTATAAATGTAAGTGTGCAGCATCAAAATCACAACAGAGCTGCAGGGAATTTGTATCTGGTTTTTGTAATGTGGGAAAATATCTTCTGAGTATTACAAGATTATTAAAAAACCTCTCATATCAGTTATGTAAGTTGAACACAAACCTTTCAGTGGTGTTTACCATTTCAAATGTGGCCAAATTTTGGTTGTTGATTTTGAAAGTTCAGGCTGCCCATCATCATGATGCACTGATAAAAATGTGGTAAATACGTATATCAGGTCATCCATGAGTGCAGGCAGCTTATGATTAATTATGTTTGTAACATTCTGGGAACATCATACTTTACATGCTGATGTATTTTAACTGAAAATTTAAACATGAGACAAATTGCTGCAATATTTGTGCCATTTGTGTTGAATGCTGACCATCAACAAAACCAACTTTCTATATAAAGGACCTGCAAGATCAGGACAAAAGGAAGAGAAACATCTTTGTAAGGTTATAACAGGAGATTAAGACAGAAGTCAAGTTAAAGGGATGAATATTCAAGAATATTGCAGAGATTCAATCTGAGACACAAGCGGTGCTGGACAGCATCATGAAACGGGAGTTCCAGAGGTGCCTCCAACAGTGTGAGAGGCAGTGGCGCAGCATAAAGGCTCTGAAATGGACAATACCGACGTGTAACTAATGTAGGCATAAAATTGTTACATTGTCCCAGTGCAGAAACTTTCATGTCATGCATGACAGCAGTGAAGAGAATGGGAAGACATGCTTATTTTAGATTTTCTACGGGTACTAAAGAAACATGTGAACCAGGCTTGGACTCACAGTTAACTTTTGATAACAAGGAGCAGAGAAAGAAGTACTAGGGATGAGAGTTTAGCAATTGAAAACCGAAGGAGTGGGTGGATGATGTAAAGACACAGATATACGTAGTTATGCCAGTTGGAACTGCAGCTGTGCTGTGTGTCAAAGTGAGCAGGATGTAGAGAAAGGAAATGCATACAGTTTGTTGAATGGGAAATGTCCTGACCCAAGACACAAGAGCAGGAAGTTTTTTATTAAATGGCAGTGAACATGTAGATTTTATAAGAACAGGGAACTGCATGTGTATGTGAAGGGTATTCTGTCTAAGGTTTCACTTTATAATAAGACAGCCCAGCCGCTGGGACTTTGTATGCCCTGTGTAAGTCACCATCATCCTCATGTTTTAGCATGTCAGCACAAGCGGGCCATTCTGGAGCATCAGGCCCATGAAACAGGTATCCCTGCCAGGCAGCTGTACCTACCACAATGCCAGGAAAAAGATGGGAGCTTTGACCCCATCCAGTGTCACCCAGTTACCAGGCAGTGTTGGTGTGTGGACAGTGGTGGTGATGAGCTGCCTGGAACTCGGGCCCCACCCAATATCCAGCCATCTTGTGCAGGTACACAGTCAGTAGCTTCAGCACTTGAGGTGTCTAGTTCCCATATTGACCAGTTCATGTGGTTCTCTTCTGCCATTCTCCCAGAACATTGAAACAGACATGACCTCTCTCACTGTAATGATTCCCACATTCAACTCGAAGCTGCATTATTTCTTCACTGGATTCATTTACAATTATGTGCCTCAGAAATATATGAATCTGCAAGTGCTGTGGTGCATTCCTGTGCAGTGACTTAGAAGTTACCAAAAACAATCACAAACTTTCATATCATTCATAATATTGAACATAAATGATGCAAAGTTTGTACGTTTGTTTGTGCTTTATCTTGTTACAAAATTTTGTGCTGTGTTCCAGTGGTTTATTACTCATTACTAACAGAAACTTAATGTAACCATCACACCTTCATTCTAGAAAGACTGACAGAGTTAAATGTTGAGGGTTATTCGAAAACAGGGTGTTGAGGAACAGGAGCTGATGTTTTTTTTGTTAACAGGGTGTTGAAGATCATGGGCTGAGGGTTGTTCGATGACAGGGTGTTGAAGAACAGGAGCTGATGTTGTTTGTTAACAGGGTGTTCAAGATCATGGGCTGAGGGTTGTTCAATAACAGGGTGTTGAGGAACAGGAGCTGATGTTGTTTGTTAACAGGGTGTTGAAAATCATTGGCTGAGGGTTGTTTGATAACAGGGTGTTGAGGAACAGAGACTGAGGGTTTTTGATAATGAGGTGCTGAAAAATATGCTAAGGGTTGTTTGATAACAGGGTGTTGAAGATCATGGGCTGAGGGTTTTTTGATAACAGGGTGTTGAGGAACGGGAGCTGATGTTCTTTATTAACAGGGTGTTGAAGATCATGGGCTGAGGGTTTTTCGATAACAGGGTGTTGAGGAACAGGAGCTGATGTTCTTTATTAACAGGGTGTTGAAGATCATGGGCTGAAGTTTTTTTGATAACAGGGTGTTGAGGAACAGGAGCTGATGTTCTTTAACAGGGTTGTTGAAGATCGTGGGCTGATGGTTGTTCGTTATCAGGTTGTTGGGGAACACAGACTGAGGGTTTTTGATAATGGGGTGCTGAAAAATATGCTAAGGGTTGTTTGATAATGGGGAGTATAGACTGAGGGTTGTGTGATAATGGGGTTTTGAAGGACAAGCGCTGAGGGTTGTTTGATAACAATGTGTTGAAGGACATGGGCTGAGAAAGGGCATGACCTGGATCCAAATCGCTCAGATAGGGATAAGTGGTGGGCTCTTGTGATCGAGGTAATGAAGTTCCAGGTTCCATAAAATGCAGGGAATTTCATGCCCAGCTCAAGAGCTATTAGCCTGTCAAGAAGTCTGCCCCTAGGATGTCATCAGTTAATCTCTAGTGACAACTCACTCTGTTCTGTTGGCAGCCAGGAGGAACTGTCCACCATGCAAGTGTCTCCCATGCCCACACGGTTTCCAGCTGGATGAATCTGGGTGTTCGACATGTATGTGTCGAGACCCATGTGCAGAGATTTCCTGTCATGGTGAAGGGGAGACATGCCGTCTGGTGGAGGTCTCGTGCATTAACACCCCATGTCCTCCTGTGCCAATGTGCCTGCCACAACCCAATAATCCCTGCCAGAGTGGCCACCCTTTGCTCATAGCAGGCTCAGAAGAAGTGAGGATGTGTGGGCCTACTGGGTCCCCATGTCCATTGTCACACAAATGCCACCTGAGTCCACTGGGAGAGTATGCAGTCTGCTGCCCAAAGCCCAGTGAGTTGTCTTGTATGGTATTCTGTATAAATGGTTTTAAGTAATAGAATTATGACAGTTCTAAATGCCTAACATTTAAGGTCAGATGGTGGAACATTTTATGTCAGTCCCTCCTTGTCCATGGATTTGTCCATTGTGTTGTCACTTATTAAAGGAAGAATTATTGTGGCAACCCTTGTGCATCATGACATAGGTCCCCTGTTCGTTCACACATGCACTTGTGTACACATGCTAAGTAATACACAAACATCAATAAGCCCACTTGTCTCACACAGTAGCAACCCAGATATTGTGTGATACGTAGCGTACTCCAACTGTACTTTTCACAGTTCTTAGGACTTACTCTTAGCCTTATGTTATGTCTGGAAAAGAGTTATGTAGGTGCTGATGAAGAGCCTGAGGCTAAACAGAAAAGAAAGTTGGAGAGGGGGAAAGCATTGCTGCAGTCAGGCTCTGTTACGATATAAAGAAATCAATGATTTAAACATTAAAAATGAAGGCTGGTCAGTACACAGAAACAGGGAAAATCCCTAACATGCAATTTTATCAAAACTCTGCATGCTTCAGCTTTCAAAGGGCTGTTTTCAAGGAGTCGCATCAGCTGTAGAGAGAAACATGTGTAAGCACATACAGGAAATGTGATTATGCAAACACAGTGCAAAATTATATAACAAGATGGATGCAAGATGCTGATACAGTGTAATTATTAGTCTGATATGCTAAAGTTTGAATCATAAATACATGGTAATATGCAGCACTATGAGGTAGTATCTGGCAGACAGCAAAAGTTGTTCACAGCTATCAGAACACAAGAGAGAAGTTACTAAATGCTAATATAGCCATTTTGTTCAGTGAAAAAATGCAAACTAAATAATCTGATGCCTAAATGTTTTGGATAAATGTGAATGGTAATAGTTGGTAATGTTAAGAAATAAGTAAAGCAGCCATTGGATATAGACTGAACCAGGAACATGAATTCCTTTATATTAAAAAACAAAAGCTGTACGAATGATTGTGTAAGATCCATTTGTAATCTGCTAATTGTTGTGATAATTTAGGGGACTGTGTTCAACATCTATAAATCAGAAATTAAATAACATGAGTGAGGCCTTATATGATAAGTTAGATAAAAATCCAGGTGCATTAGGTACCAACAAGCAACCACATAAATACAGTAACACACCACCACAAGCAACTCATAAATTCTATCCACTGGTTCAAAATTTGCCGATTACACATCTCACCAACGAGGAGATTGTGAATTGAAGAGCTAACAGTGCTTAGTGAACTAGAAGATAGATAAGATTCTGACACTGTTGTGCAAAGGCATCAGCATACAACAAGTGCTCTGAACTACAAAATGGATAAGATTCTGAAACTGTTGTGCAAAGGCATCGGCTTACAACCAGTTCTCTGAAAGAGATCTCCAGATGGTGGATGTTGTGGTTGACTGATTCTTTGAGGTAAATGTGCAATTTAAGCACTTCATATAGGGTGTCTTGACACCATGCAAGGTGTATAAGAACATGCAGAAGAAGTCAGAACAGTCATATATCATCTCTTTCTTCACAAAGTCTTCTGACTTGTGGTCTGCCATTCACTGTATTTTGTTCATTCACCCCGAACACGTTCAGACAGGAACATCAATTCCATTCCAATAAACATACACAAAAATTTTTTCGTGTTTATTACTCATTAATTTGCATATTTTTTCATCTTTCATGTGTCTATGATTCTCCTAACTCCACTTTTTCACATGAAGTTTTAACTTCGCACAACCCAGCTTCACAATTCATAGGATTTTTCAAGAATATACATCCTGTGAATGGCAAGGGTTTGGTGTAATAATTCATCTTCTTTTGCTTTAGAGGACAGGCCATGTGCCTGTTCAAGATTAATCCAGCAATATCTGTTCCTCCTCATGGACATTAACAGAAAGTTGCTGTGGATAATCTCTTCTGTTACTGTGGTTACACATTTTACCCACTTTTGTGTGTAAATACATTGTCTTCATTACAGCAGAAATATGCAAGGATAGTACAGTATGATCAGTCCCCATCCAAATGGGTACATGTTCAAAATATTCTACACTCAGTTGTACAGCACATTCTCTATCAACACAACCTAATACAGTAACTCATTTATTTAATTTTTATTTTTTCAAAACTATAAAAAAATGTGGTAAAGAAGATTAAAAATGTAATTACAGCAGATGCTGAAAATGTCCCACCTTCTTGAAGACAAGCATTCACCCTTTCCATAGTGTTTCTTGCAACTTTTCAAACAATGTGTTGGTCAGTGCCATCAACATCCTGCTACGTGTCATGTTTGGGGTCCTCCAGCCTTCTTGGGTTATCACTGTAGACTGTTCATTTAAAAAACCCCCACAGAAAGAAGTAAGGTAACATGAGGTCTGGGGATTCATGACCAAAGCCATGCCCAATATTGTGATTAATGAAGATGTCCCAAGAAAGAGCCATTGTTATTTTCACAGTATGGGTGATTGCCCCATCTAGCTGAAGCCAGCAATCCCATTCATTCTCTTCAGCAGAGCAATGAATTGTGTCTTCAGGAGAACACATTTGGACAATTTGCTTTCAAGACACTGCGCACCAAACACCAATCTTCAATGAATGAATTTTCATGGAGTGCATGCATGTTTTCATCACTCTGTGTTCCACTGTTTCAACTATTAATGTATCCACTCAAGTCGAACCATGCTTTGTCCACAAAACAAAGAAAGTTCAACACATAAAATCCTTAACACTCAAAAGCACTAAACCACTGGAAATACTGAATTCTTGCAGCTGTATCACATGCTACAAGCTGATTGATATTTAATGACCTTAATATTAGTTATTTGGTTCCTTGATGACAGCTTGTCGTAGATAAACCAGTTTCTCTGAACAGTATTCTCAAAGATTTATGTGGCAGTTGAGATAACGTTCCTTCAACAGAATGCCCTATCGTGTTAAAAATGTCACAGGCCTAGCATGTTTCTAATCACAAACACTCCCTATTTTCCTAAATTTTTGCACTAGTCTGAATACTGTTGTCTTATTGAAACTTATTAGGATGCACTTGGTACAATACTTCATGAACTGCAGCAAAAGAATTAGTTGCAAAATAATGTTGGAGAATGAACACACTTTCATGTGAAAAACTCATTTTGTTGATTACATAATTACTGAAATACTGGTAGCCAACAAAACTGAAGCAAGGCAATGAACTTGTGCTGAATGACTAAGCAAATGATGTTGAGAGAAGTCCATTACAGTGGAGGGGGTCACTTTGTACATGGCTGTTTGATCATTTATACATGTCTGCTCTTTGTGTTTGTCTTGTATGGGACATTCTGTATGTCCAGCAGCAACTGCCAGTACTTACAGATTTTCATTTTGTGTATTGCTAAGATTCACTGTATTGTTCAGTAACAACACATTTTAAAGAGGCCGGTAACTTCGCAGATGACTATGTCTATGTACTGCAGTGTTAAGTCTCACAGTTATGAGAGGATGCTATTAAATTCCACAGTAGTTCCCAGTCCCACTGATTCCGCATATAATGTGAATTTCTACAGCAAGTATACATTTTTAAACTGATTGACATAGAGAATTGATGTTTAAAATATTATTTTTATGCTATGAAAAGCTGATGTATTTATCTTGCTAACTGCAGGAGATGTGTGTTTTGAACTAATGGATGTTGGGCCATGCCAGGCTGAGACCCCACGCTGGTACTTCAACTCCACGAACAACAAGTGTCAGCAGTTTGTGTATGGTGGCTGTGGCGGAAACCAGAACAACTTCCAGTCTGAGGATATGTGCAATACAGTGTGTCCAGGTAAACTGTCTTACTGTTATCACACCTTGTTGTCTGTTGAGAGATCTACGACAACAAAATTCAGGTAAGAAACCAGAGGTGAATTTTACATGTACATGCAGCAGTGAAATGTTCAGTGTCAGAGTATCAGTGAGGTTGACAGTTCACCCTGTCATCAGGATCAGAATACAGTTGTTTAATGGGTATAGGGGGAATTCCTGTCATGCAAGGGAGTCAATACAGTGAGTTGCAAAAGGAAAACCTAACTATTTTACTATCACATGATATCTCTCAGTATTAGGCTGATCTGTCATGTTACAGATATGACAAAAACTGAATATTTACAGCTTTTCGGTGTCTTCTATTCCTGAATTGTTAATTTACAATTTTCTTTGCAGATCCTGCCACAGCTGTTTCCTTCAACACATATTCTTACCAATTTCCTATGTACAGCTATATAGTTTTCAGTATTTTCTTTCTTGTTTTCTTGCCGCCTACCATGTCAGACTGGGGGCAAGAACCGATTATTCCTCACTCCTCACAGTCCATACTTGTCTGTAGCATAATGTTACTGCAATTTATCTTGAGACCAATAGCACTCTGTTACAGTCACAGAGGTTCCAGAGAATCACTGACATTTTTTCTGTCATTACTGAAATACAAACTGCATGCCTACAAATTTTATAACCCTCATGAAATATTCGTTTGCTATTCTGAATTTCCTAACTGCACTGTAAAAAGGTAAAGCAATCCCTTTACAGGCCTGGACAGGCCCTGAGGGTTCCTGGAGTTTGAGGCTCCCAGATTTCAAGACAATCAGCGCATGAAGGGGGTAAGGTTGTCAGCCCTATGCACAAGCCACCTTTGCCCCCCAGGAAATATTACTGGTACTCGATTCTGTTAGAGACTGAGTCAACCCCAGGGCCATAGTGTGGCTGGAAGGATAATGTCAATGAAAAATTCCAATGACACCATCAGGAATCGAACCCCCGACCTTCCGGCTTGTAGCAAATTTTTCACTTTCCACCAAATTTACATGAACTTGTGCTGTGTTGGCAGTGCTTAGCCAATGTGAGCGCTTGCGAGAGAAGAACCAGAAAACGGCAGAGAAATATAAGAAAAAGACATTCATGCCACGCTGTGATCCAGCATCAGGAGAATGGGAACCTGTACAGTGCTTGGAGCATGTTGGAGTGTGCTGGTGTGTCAACAGGGCTGGGGAACCCATCAAAGGGTCTGTAACACGCAAGATGCCCATCATGTGCAACTTCCGACAAGCTCGCCGCAGGATGCATGAGGAACCACACTTTAGTAAGACTGGATAGGTCATGAACAAGTACAAATCTGTCCATTTTTAGGTGTGTTTGTAGAATTGTGAAAAGTGACTATTAGCTTTGTTGTGTCAGTCTGTTAGTTCATCTGTCCATCTGCATTGAACAACTCAGCCACCACTGGATGGATTTTCATGCAGTTTGATATTTGAATACTTTAAAAAATCTGGTGAGAAAGGTGAAGTTTCATTAAAAGCTGACAAGAATAACAGGTACTTTACATGAAAACCAATATACATTTGTGAACATACCTTGCTCATTTCTTCTTAAAATGAGAAATGTTTCAAACAGTAGCTGTAGAGAAAATCAAAACACATTTTGTGTTCAGGAACATTATTTTTAAAAAATTATGCCATTTATGAGATAATATGGAAAAATATTGTAGAGCCAGACAGGCCACAGATGACAATATGGCTCATGGGCATTGCATGATGGATACCTAAGGCTACAAGCACATACTCAGAATATGTAATACTTACTGCTTTTCCACCCCAACAACGGCTGCACGAATGCACTTCAGTGTTATGGTATATGTACATTACGTGTCTTGTAGACTTTATGTGAGGAAATTAGTGTCACTGGACTTAGGTATAGGAGGATCAACTTAAACAAGGGTACTGTGAAATGTCTGTTCATTAAGTATATCTAAACTGTTGCAGACACTGAAGAACTGCTCAAGGAGGTGGCAGCCCTGGAAGAGGATGTGCCAATCAAGACACGTTGCCAGGCTCTGCATGAGCACATGACAGGCACCAATACTATGTATACAGTGAGCTGTGATGCTGAGGGCAGGTAAGAATGTGCTGTGATAACCAATGGAATATCTGAAGTGCACTGAAACAAACGTCTGTGAACTTGTCTTACTGTGCAGGTTTTTGCCCATGCAGTGCGATTCACATAAGTCTCCAAAGTTCCCTGAGTGCTGGTGTGTGGACGAAGCTGGCAATCAGTTGCCCAACACAGGGACTTTCAGGAAGGGATCCAAGATATGTTGTGAGTTGCAGTGAAGCTAAAGCTGTATAAATATGTTAGGGAATAAGCACTTGATGGTAAATGTGATAAGTTTAGTAAGGTGATAGTAAATGCTCTTAGTAATGTCCAATTGCAACCAAACAACACAGTTCTTCTGTTACAGTGCTGTAATATGTGTCTCCTCACTGAATAATGAATGTAGATATTGGCACATCATGTCAGCTCACTTGATAAGCAATGTAGATACTGGCACAAAGTGTCACCTCACTTGATAAGCAATGTACATACTGGCACAAACTGTCACCTCACTGGCTAAGCAATGTAGATAACAGCATGTGTCAATGCAATTGATGAGCATTATAGATACTGGCACAACGTGTCAACTCACTTTACAAGCGATGTAGATTCTGGAACAGTGTGTCTCCTTACCTGATGAGTGATGTAGATACTGACAGAATGTGTCATATCACTTGAAAAACAGTGTAGCTACTGGCACAATGTGTCATCTTACTTTATAAGCAGTGTAGCTACAGGTACAATGTGTCACCTTGCTTGATAAGGAATGTAGCTACTAGAGCAATATGTCACCTTACTGGATAAGTAATGTAGCTACTGGCACAGTGTGTCACCTCATTTGATATGCAGTGTAGCTAGAGGCATAATGTGAGCAAGCCACAGGTAATTTATTATTTTCATACATTGTTTCCGTCTCCAGTTAAAATCAGAATATTAGTGATACTTGCGACTGCAAGGTTTATGTTCATGATGTTTGTGTGTGTGCTCGCACAGTTTGATGACTGGCTGATGGTTTATGTTCATGATGTCTCTGTGTGTGTCCTCGCATAGCTTGATGACTGGCTGATGGTTTATGTTCATGATGTCTCTGTGTGTTCTTGCACTACCAGTGACAAAAAATATGTTAGGATCACTGTCTTGTGTGATAGGATGTGATACCGTGCAGTCTGGTACACTGGTACACATGCACCAGTGTTTCACAGAATTATGCTGCTTCTGTCTTCCATCCTGAAAATGCAGGCAGGATGTTCCTTCAAAACCCTGTGACATACCTTCATAGCTACACAGAATCACTTCACAATACTCACTGCTGTGAGAACCTCAGATCTCAACAAACACATTACTTGAAATCACCAAATCTTGGACACAGACGTACCTCAGTTTTCTAATAATCTTGGTGTTTCCAACATGGTGCTTTGCATTTTTTATTGCAGCCTAAAAATGTGGTTGATACTTTCTTCAAAATGTCTTGTTTCTGCTTACAGAGCACTTAGTATATTATGACCTGTCCTTTATTTCAGAAGCTGTGTTTCTGAAGTTACCTATCACTTTAAAGGCACAGCTATCAGTTCTGTACCCTAGCTAGTGAATTACAAACTCTTATTTGAAGCCAGGTGCTACAAATGGTGGATTGTTGCTTGCACAGTGCCAACACCAGTTGACGCTGTTGATGTGCAGCTGGGGTTCCGTGGTCAACGGCATGATATATATACCAATGGCAGACTTCAGGATGAAGTGAGGGATACTTTAGAAAAGCTAGGGGCAAAGCTTCGCAACAATTTGATGGAGGTCAGAACATATCCAGATGTCACCTATGTCACCTTTGAGGTCATTGGCAGCAATAAAGTGGATGTCGCATTCCATCTGGAGGAGCTGGTAAGCTTAGAGAATTGGTGTTGGTGTTAACTGAAACCCAGGACCAGATACAAGTCCATAACTGACCCATCTACTCAAAAAAAGGTCTTTTTGCTTGCAGTTCTTTAACTTTACAGCATACTGAACAATAATTTAGTGTTGAGAGCTTTGTTTAGAATATTAGAGAAGGAATGAAGTTACATATTTCCTCATAATGTACATCTTCTTGCACGTTCAGATTCCGATATGAGTCACTGTTTCAGGTACGGGCACACAAGCTGACAGTAGGTGCAGATGGCCTTGTGGCCGACATCACTTCTTCTCGCTTCAGCCACCACCTACCTGACAGCGTCAGTGGTGACGTGGATATGTCCGATCATGTCATTGCCCTTGAACACCGTGAAATTGTGTCCCAGTCGACTGTGTCTGTGGTCACAGCATACCAGACTGCAATTATTGTGCTTTGTGTTGCATCAGCATTTGTCATTTGCATTCTAGTGGTGGTGATTGCCCTGTACCGCAAAAAGGCAACATGCACCACTGCACACTCGCTGAAGACAACTGAAACTGCACATGGTATCCTGTCCCAGGCTGCCCCTATATGTGTTGTATCTCTCCCCCTTAATAAGAGAGCTCAAGACCACTTCCCAGCAAGTCAGAAAT
>JGI24700J35501_10930194_pt1 | contig 12022 bp, 7 predicted proteins | sample TergutTh196P1_FD_35501 | JGI IMG/M metagenome (IMG submission 35501) | reverse complement strand
TCTATGTTTAGATTGGTTAGCTTCATTTTTTACCTCTTTTTTATTTTTTATTGAGGTGGGGGTTATGTTAGTGCTTATGGGGCAGAGCCCCCACGGTCTTAATCTTTTGTCAGTTCGATTTCTAGTCCGTCCCTTGCGAAAAGAAATTGTTTGCCGCGAGCGGTTGCTAAAGCTTCTAAATGTTCGATTGTGGAATCTTCGTATTCGTAGCTGAAATGAGTGAACATTATCCTTTTGCAGTTCGAATCTTTTGCTAATTTGAACCCGTCCTCTATCGTGGAATGTCCCCAACCTACCTTGCTAACCTTGTATTCCTCAGGGGTGTATGCAGCATCAAAAACCACTAAATCAGCAACATTGCAGTAATCTGCTAATTGTGAGTATCGTTCGGCATCTAATAATGCCACCTCGTTATCGAGAAGATAAACTAAGGTAGAAGTGCCGTCTGTTATGGAGAAAGATGTGGCACTGTCCTGATGTTCCGCCTCGAAGGGGAATATGTTGAAATTGCCTATGCTAAAAGGGACTTGAGGGATAATTTCAGTACATTCTACGTTGGAAAAACCCTTTATCGAAAGCGGCCAACGAGGATGCGTGAATGGTAAAAAAATTTGCTCCTTTATCGAGAGACTCTCGTCCCGGTTGGCAGTGTAAATATGAATCTTCGAACCTTTCTCCCAAATACGGCTAAAACAAGTAAGCCCGATTGTGTGATCTAAATGTAAATGGCTCAGCAAAATGTTAAAATTCATAGGTTCACTTGGCATTTCAAAGTCTAATTTGTTAATACCAGTCCCAGCATCGATTATCAGGGTTTGATTGCCCGATTGTAAGGCTATGCAGGAGGTGTTTCCGCCGTATTTTGAGGCAGGCGTTCTGCTAAACGAGAGCGAACCTCGGCAACCATATACTTTAACTTTCATGTAACCACCCCTTTCCAAATTTGACTTTCGGCGAAAAGCTCCAATATTTCGCCGTTTATCTTGCCTTCTCTTGCAAATCCACGCAGTATCTCTATTGCGTTATCTGTAGACGTTCCCTTTCTGTATGGCCGATCCAAAGAGGTAAGCGCCTCAAATATGTCGATTATGGTAATTATACAGGTTTCGATATCAATCTCATCACCTTTTAATCCCTGCGGATAACCCGTACCATTTAGGAACTCGTGATGATTTTTTGCCCATTTTGGGATGACGACGTAATTTTTCAAGAAAGTTACCTGATCCAGTATGCGAGAAGTTATGTTTATGTGGTTTCGCATAATTGCCCATTCTTTCGGGGTCAAATTGCCGCGGCGAATATTTATCGCCTCCAACTCCGCCTCTGTGATTAGCGGGGTCTTGTTGCCCGAAACCTCTAACTCGATAGCTGCCACTTCTTGAATTTTCGCAAATTCCTCGTCCGTTATGATGTCAGATTCCGAAATACGTTTTATCGTCTCGAAAGCGTATTCTATTGCACTTGTCATCTTTGTGTACTCCGCCGTCGAAATTAAATTAGTAAGCCGTTCAATCTGCAAGCGGCATTTTTTTATCTCAAAACGGTTGGAGATATTTCCCATCTGCACGTCTGACAGCTTATTGTGCTTGTCCAAAATATCGGTGGGGATTGCCAGCTTACCAATATCATGCAACAGTGCCGCAATGCCAATCCGTTCGATATGGTCGTCGTCAAAATATAATTTATGCCCCGCTCCGAAACGGTCTGAAAGGTACTTTGCGAAGGCTCGGCAATATTTCGACACATTTTGGGTGTGGAATTTCGTGGTATGCGATCGTTCATCAACCGCTTGTGTCATTGCCGCTGCAAAAGAGAGAAACACGCCGTGCATCTCCTTTCGGTGCATTAAATTTGTTAGGGTGTTGGCGGCTATCGTGGAAAGCCCTGCGATAAATGGCGTGTATACTTCACTGTATGTAATAGGTTCGTTGTTGGTTGGGTTGGTAGCATTCAGCAGCTGTATAACACCAAGCACCTCGCCATCAGTCCCCGAAAGCGGTATAACTAGCATGGAACGGGTATTGTAGCCCGTTCGCTTATCGTATTCCTTCGTTCCTGCGAAAAGAAAGCGTTCATCGCTATACACGTCCTCGACTATAACGGCTTCATTCTTGACGGCGCAATAGGCGCTTACATTGTTTATACTGTTCTCGTTCAGCTGTATGGGCGGCAAATCAATCTCCTCATTTTCAGCCGATTTGAAAAGGTTCAAGGTCTTGTTTTTGAATATGTGAAAAACCAGTTCGTTATCCTTCACGATATACAATGTACCTGCATCGGAATACGTAATGTCAATCATTTTGTTAAGGACAGTATTCAACAAAGCCATATAATCCGTCTGGCTATTAAACGCAATGACCACCTCTATAAGGTTGTTCGGATCGCTCAACGGACTAAGTATAGCCTTTTTCCTCCCTTTACGTTTTGGTGCTTCCTTTACAATCTCCTGTGCTTTTTGAGCCATCTAAAATATCTCTCCTTAAAGACCGTGGGGCTCTGGTTGCTCCGCAAATGCCTAAACGGTGTCCACGGGACACCAGGCACCCCCACACCTCGCTGGGGGCGTGCTCCCAGACCCGCACTTTTATTTTGCTTGGGCTTTGTCGATGTTATGTATTGGGTCAAATTTTTTGAAAAGCCAGACGTTCAGCCCCTGTTGCTATGTGAATTATCCCGCAATATGTGTAACCTAGCCTATCCAGTAAATCTATCATGGTTTTATTGTCCCTGTGTGTGTCTATCCTTATGTTGTGAATTTGTTCAAAACACCAGTTAAATACCAAAGCACCCACATTTTTTGCCGCATTGTCCGAAACTCTAGCGATACGGTGTATCACGCCGTAAGGGTTGTTATTTAGCCAATTTCCCTGTATGGTAGCATATGTAGGCTCTGTTTCAATGGCAAAATAAAAAGTGGCTAAAATAGCGGAATTTTCCACACATACAAAGCTGGTCTGTCGCCGTATATCCGCTTCTATCATGGACTGGGCTGGGTAATTTTCGCTCCACTGGTCGGGATTCCCCGAACTTGCCATATACTCTCGAGCCTCACTAAATATCTGCATGATTTGCGGAATATCCGCTACCGCCGCATTACGAATTTCCATTTTTCGCTCCCAACCTGCTCCCAACTTGCTCCCAATTTGCCTGTTTTCGTTTGAGATTATATTATAGCATATCTTTTTTGGTGTTGCAAGGGAAAATTTTTGTCGGGTGATTTTTCCGATTTTTAATGCACCATTTCGGGGCTTCAAGCTATTATAAAAAATGATTCGCTTTTTTAAATCGGTTGTGGTAGAATTAATGAAAACAGCAAAGGAGCGAAAAACATGGAAACCTTTAATATAGTGAAGCGCGGGTACAGTCCGCAGGAGGTCGATGAGTACATACAGACCTTGGAGCGGGTAATAAAAAGCTACAAAGACAAAGATAACGCAATAAAAAACGCTATAATAAGTGCACAAGTCGCCGCCGACAACATAATAAAAACCGCAAAACAAGAGGTAAAGGAATACAAGACTCAGGTTTTTAACCAAATGAAAATCATCTACGATACCATTGAGCAACAGCGTGTGCAGATAGATACTTTTCAATCCGATTACAACAAGCTCGTGCAAAAGCACTTGAAACCCATTGAAAATTCCGAAATGTCAGCTGTTTACGGGCATATTGAATCTTTGGAACGCAAATTACAGGAATTAAGCCGCTCTATAAAGGAAAACGAACTGTAAAAGAAGATGAACTTAGGGATAGATGGATGGACGGCAGAGAAGAAAGGCAGGGAAGAAGAAATCGAAACCGCCCTTGAGATGCTAAGCGATGGCGTAAAGCATGAAAAAATAGCACGATACGTTAAGCGTTCCGTTCAATGGGTGGAAAACTTACTTACAAAGGTTTGAGCCATGCCATTCTCTATATAGATAAAGGCAAAAAGGAGCTAAACATGAACCAAAACCATCCAATCAACAGCGGCCGCAAATACAAGGATACAGTTATCCGTATGCTATGCCAAAATCCACAAAGAGCCATCGAAGTATGCAATGCCGTTGAGGGCACAAATTACCCGCTAACCGCCCATGTGGAACACCACAACATAGAGGACAAACTGCTTGGCAGGTACGGCGATATAATTTGCACCATTGAAAAACGGCTGTTTTTGTTGTCGGAACATATGAGTACGTTAAATTTTAATATGCCGCTGAGGATATTGCAATACATCACAGACGTGATAGAACTGGCGTTTTTAATCAAAGCGAATTTGCACAGCAGCATTGAAGTGAAAATACCAACGCCAAAGATTTTCATGCTGTATAACGGCAGAAAGAAAAAAGAGTCGCTACCAAAAATCATGCGGCTGTCGGATGCATTTATCTTGCCTGACAACCAGCCCGCATTGGAGCTTATAGTAAAAATAATCGATATAAGTTACGGCAGCGGCAGCGAGGTACTGGCAAAAAGCCCGACATTGGACGGGTATGCTTATTTTATACATTTGATAGAAAGTGGCATAAAAGCGGGCATTGGCAGAGACAAAGCCATAGCAACTGCATTGGAAAAATGCATTAAAGAGGATATACTTGCCGATTTTTTATCGGAGAATTATGGAGGGTTGATTGATATGTTGGGGTATGAGTATACGGTTGAAGATGAACTTAGAGGTAGATGGATGGATGGCAGGGAAGAAGGCAGAGAAAAAGGCAGAGAAGAAGGCAGAGAAGAAGAAAAAATCGAAACCGCCTTGAAAATGCTTGAAATTGGCATGAGTCTTGATATAATCGCAAAATGCGTCGGTCGTTCGGTTCGGTGGGTGGAAAAACTGTTAATCAAAAAACCGTAGAGAGGATTTTGATGATGTTAGGATATGAGTATACGGTTGAAGATGAACTTAGAGGCAGATGGATGGACGGCAGGGAAGAAGGCATGGAAAGAGGCATGAAAAAAGGCAGAGAAGAAGAAAAAATCGAAACCGCCTTAAAAATGCTTGAAATTGGCATGAGTCTTGATATAATCGCAAAATGCGTCGGTCGTTCGGTTCGGTGGGTGGAAAAACTGCTAATCAAAAAACCGCAGAAAGGACTTTAATGATGCCAGGATATGAATGGTTGAAGATGAAGTGGATGGGCGACAGAATTGAAACCATTAAAATCAACAAAAAGGGCAGATAAAAAATCTGCCCTTTTTGAATCGATAAACCCTACCTTATATCCAAAACCAAAACATCCAACATCATCATCAAATCCCCCATAGTCAGCACCTCATTAGGGCGAGCATTAACATTAAAAAACCCTAACTCCGCCGCCTTCGTTATAGCCAACTGATTAGCTGGATTAACCAACGCCAAATCCGCTATGGGTAACTGTGCCGAAGGCCGTACCGTACGCCCAGTCCGCCGCTCGTACAACGTAACCAACGCCGCCATCGCCGACTCTCTGGACACAGGATTCCCTGTAAGCAATAACCCAGCCCTCGTCAACGACTGCGTATCCGCCGCACTTAACGGACTACGGATATTCACCTGATGCCTGTCATTCGCCACCGCCAATACCAAATTGTTAAACACCGTGTTCCCCACATTTTCGTTGGGGTCGAAGATAAACATATCTGGCATCGCAATGCTGGAATTTACTCGCAAAAACGCATCATGCGAGGGGTGCAATGGCTGCGGCGTGGGTGCCGCCTCCCTTGCCAATACCGCAAAACTGCCAGCGGCGTTCGCATTAAATACCATCTCGCCCGTTATCGGCGAATGTGTCGCTGGCAAACGCTCCCAACCGTTCGTCCAAATCGTGTTCGTGTACAAGCCCAAATGCTGCTCCATGAACAACGCTTGCCCTGCTGGCGAGAACGACAGCTGTATCGGTATGGCGAAATTCTCGAAATTCAACCGCCGTGTGGGAGTGCTTAATTCCGCAGAAATCCGACGTGGCGTGGAGGCAAAAGTCGTTGCCGCCGAGGGTTGCACAGCCGTATCCGAAAAAACCGACAACCTCGCCGCCGTGTCCGCACCCATGTCCGAAATTGCTCGCATTTCAGCCGTGTTTAACGCACCTGGCGTGAATCGCACTCGTACATCGTCGATTGTCAACTCCAAAGCAATGTCTCGCTCGTCAAAGGCGTTCAAAATCGAAAATGGCATCTCCACGATGGCGTTCGCCACAGGGATGTTATTGTAGGTTGACATATCCAAACTGTACGTAAACACTCGTTGTTGCACCAATCGAGAGATAAAACGCTGGTCGGCGTTCTGATCGCGTGCACCTGTCTGGTCGATTTGATTACTGCGGAAACGGAATGTCAACGTGTTCGTGTCAGGGTCGAAAATGAGTTCCCAATCCCTATCAGGCACAGGGAAAACTTCGGGATCAACGCCGTCATACTCCTCGTCCGTGGTGTCCGTCCAGAATACAAACGGCCCAGCCCAAACCGACTCCGCTCGGCGCATCTGATTCGGTGCGTCTGGCATGGGGTCGATACTCGGCACAATTATTTCTATGAAATCCAAGAAATCAGGGTTGTCGGCGATGTGCATCCGATAGCTGTACGCTCGCACGATACCACGAGGCCCGTCGCCACGAGTTACCGTCAGAATCGTCTGTATCCGCACATAATACGGCCGTGCTGGCATCAATTCCTCAATCATTACCATGTAAGTGGACGTGATGCCCAAAGCATCCAACCAAGAAGCCGTGCCGTTCGTTACGGTCGCTCCGTCTTGCGGTGGGCCTGGCTCTGGATTATTCAAATCCGCAAAGATACGCATCCATTCCAAGATAAGCTGGTCTGGCTCGTCATGCGAAATTTCCGTGTTATTCTCGGCATTGTAAGTCTGCAAACTGGTGTTGGAAGCCCTCGCAACCGCACGTGGCGGCTCTGGCGGCGTAATGTCCAACGTCTGCTCGCTGACTGGGTTCGACCATACGGAAGTCCGCCCCTGCTCGTTTACGGTACGTATCCAAAAATGATAGAGCGTGGAGGGGAAAAGTCCGTCCACCGTAAAGTAGATAAAGCCGTTCTGCACTCGCCCCTCTTCTCGAATAAGCTCCATGGGAATGGGATTTCCGCCGCTTGCCCCAGTGGGCGTGTCAGGGTAATCCGTCAGGAGTTCCGAGAAAAAGAGCTCGTAGTTAAATTCCATCGTGCCGTTCCAACGCAGAGTGATGGACGTGTCGGTGGTCTCTTCTCGAACGACTTCCAACAGCGGCACGGTTGGGTCGATGTCAAGCGGCGGCCGTTGTGTTATCGTTGTGCCTGTCGTGAAAGTGGGATAATGGGCAGGATAACGCTCATTCGCCAGCACGTTCACAGGGCGGAAAAATATTACATACGAGGTGTTGGGCTGCATTGCCCCCATTGTGTTGTGGGACTGTGTAACCTCAAATTCTCGGAAATTCTCGTTTGCCGATTCCGTACCCTGTCCGATGTTCGTCCATAACGCTCCGTCCCTGGTGTTTATCAGCTCGGCGTAAGCGTCGTACGGATCGCCTATCGTGTTTACGGTTTCGGACATTATTTCGTATTCCACAACGTGAATTTCATAATGGCTAGGCACAACTCGCATACGGCGCACAACAACGCCAGCCAAGCCCTGCCCCTCAATGCCCAGCGTTGCGGCAACTCGCAAAGCCACGTCCGTGGTCGAGAGCAAGATGGGGAAATTTTCCAAATCCCAAAGCCGCACAGCACCGTCCAGATTCGCCGCGCGCCGCCCATAAACTAGGTTATTTTGGGCATCTCTGGCGATTGTGTCATGCCAGCTGTCGGTCTCGGCATCGTAAATTTCAAACCATTCCAAATTCCATTGTATTGCGATGGAATTGTCGGTGATTTGCCGCACGCCGTCCACTTCCAGCACACGCACAGGCACCATTTGCGGAATCAAATCCAAAGGCCCAAGCGGTGGGATAAAATGCGAGCCGTACGAGGCTTGCGAGCGATTGGCTTCGGTCGCCGCCGTGCGGTACGCTACTATTCTGATGTAGTAAATGCGGTTGTCCTGCAAGGGCAGCCGTTGCCCAGCGGCGTTGACATAGTGGGTAAACGTGTCGGTGTAAAACCATTCACGTTCGCCTGGGATGCCTGTTATGCTCTCGGCATCCATTTCCGCCGCCACTAGGTTCTGCCCTAAAATACGTTCGGCATAGGGCAGGTTGCCGTCCAGATTTTGCATATCGTCGGTGATGTAGACGTAAAAGACGATGTCGCTGTCAACAACCATTCTGCCGCCAATGCCTTGGAAAGACTGCAAATGGTCGTCTTCTTCCCTAAACCAAGCCCTTGTGAACGCACGCCAAGTAATTTCCAAATGCAGCGGTGGGGCATCTGGGCTGGAAATGTTCCGAATCGTGGGGGCGTAGGGGTCGAAATCGTTGAAAATCAGGTTAAATTCCACCGCGTTTGTGAACATTCTAAATTCGGTGCCAGGCCCAGGGAGCGTGTTGCCGATTATCTCGACCATAAACCACGTGGGCGACTGTTCGGGTCGTGCCAGCAAGTGGTTCGAGGCGACTACACCAGGCCCAGCATCGGGCGGAATTGGCCCAGCGACTATGGAATGTTCTAGTGTTGCGTTTTGTGTAGTGGGTTCAAAATCCTCGTCAGGCTCTTCGGTCATCGACCAAATCCTGACCGTTGTAACACGAGTCAAAGCGGGATCGGGCATACCCCAAGTGAGGGTAATCCATTCCTGCCCCTCAGGGCGAATGGAGAGACCTGGTCGTAGGTAAAAGCCCTCTTCGATGAAGTCCCTGCCTGAGAAGGCGATGTTGAACAGCGTTGCACCAATTTGCACGGAGGGGCGCAAAGCGATGGATTCACCTGCAATAAGCGGCGTTATGCGTACATCATAGGGAGTGCCAGGTCGCAAGGATTGATGAACAAGTTCAAAACGCCATTGACTGCCAGCAGTAAGGGTTTCCAAGCCGACCGTGGTGGGCGTTACAGTCGTGCCAGTCTGCCAGTTGCCGCCAGATGGGCGGAATTCGATTTGGTAGCCTGAGAAGACTTGTTGGTTGTCGAAGAGTGGGTTGTCCCAAGTGATGAGGATGCCGCCCATGTCGCCAGGTTCTAGGGTGATATTTAGGTCGGTCATGTATAAGACTTGAGTCATATCGCCGTCGGCTGGGCGCATAAGTTGTGGTGGCGGCGGAATGGGTTGAGCTGGTGGTGGCGGTGGTGGGAAATGATGCCAATGCCACGGCACCGTTCGGAAAGCAATAATGCTACCAGACGGAAGCGGCCCATTAAAAGACCATGAACCAGCAAGGACTGGAACATTCCTTTGACTCCGTACAGGACCAGTCGTTAAAAACGCCTCACCTTGAGAGGCGTTACGCCATTCAATGTCAGCGCCCTCTGGCTGATGCGGACCTGGGCCTGGCGGAGTTGCAAGTCCAGGCGTTTGTGTTGGGTCTGCAAAAGTAACATCCCAGTTCCAGAACAAGTTAAACTGGTAATTACCATGCAGAGGGGTGGTCGGTACGGTATTGTTTAAGATTCCTCCAGGCGTATTTACCCCTACTGGTGTTTGCGGATTCGCAAACAGTTGTATCGGCGTACCGATAGTTGTGATTATCGCCAAAGTCAGGGCGATAATGGATTTTATGTGTTTTTTCAAGGGAACTCCTCCTTAATTTTTACTCCACATCTAACATTATAACAGATTTTTTGAAGATTGCAAAAAATATTTAAAACCGTGGGGGCTCTGCCCCCACACCCCCGCAAGGGGCTAGCCCCTTGACCCCAATTTTCGTTTTACTTGGCTCGTGGATTACGTTAATCGTTACAGAATTTACAGCGGTTGTGGGCAGTGCGTATCCCCAATAATTGCTATAAATTTGCAACAGCATATTTGGAAAGCCATGAGCCAAAAAATAACGAACGACGGGGGTCAAGGGGGCTAGCCCCCTTGCGGGGTGTGGGGCAGAGCCCCACGGTTTTAGGTTTTGTTTTTTAGTTGTTTTAGCTTTAAGACTAGCCATCCTGCAAGTGTGCCCGCAATTAAGCCGCCAATGTGTGCAAAATAATCAATGTTCGGCACAACAAAACTCATTCCCAATCCCATTACCACGTAAATTATCACAACTTGGTTGCTGATAACATCCATCGATTGCTTGTTCAGACGAGTATAAATAAAAGCCGCCCCGATTATGCCGTAAATCGCACCGCTCGCACCTGCCGAAATCCCCTGTGTCAAAAACAGACTCGCCGCCGATGCCGATAAACCCGAAAATAAATATATGAAAATAAACGAGAATTTCCCGTAATACGCCTCAATCCTCGTCCCGAAAATCAATAGCCCCGTCAAATTAAAAAATAAATGGGTCCAGCCAAAATGCAAAAACATTGCCGTAAATAACCGAAAATATTCGCCATGATTCCAAATCAAATACGGGAAAATCGCCCCAAATCGTATCGCCGTTACCTGCGGATGCTGCTCGTATCCGTCCAAATACATCAGTATCTTCATCAAAATATTGGTAATCGCAATCACAATCGTACAAATTGGCACGGAACTGGTAAATTTCGTCGGAAACACCGATTCTTCGCTGGTTTCATCAATCGTTGGTTTCGGCGCATCTGGCACGAATGGACTCGGGCTCACTTTGATAACTTCCAACGCCCCCAAAACAGCCTTGTGTAAATTCATAATATCCGTGGGCTGGTTCGGGTCGGTAATAAGCATTTGCGTGTCCAAATCGATATGCCAATAAATCGCATACGGCGATTGACCAAAAAACGCCTCTGCCTCTTTCAAACTATCCGAGCCGCCCTTGCCACACGACAAGAAAACTACCCAAATGCTGCTGAACATATAACTCAACGAAGAGGCTCGCTCCATCTCTTTTGCCCGCAAGAATTTCCGTACATCAGGCTCTAACTTGTCATTATCCACGACCTGCAACAGACAAAGAGCCATCCCGTCTTCCCTCGCCAACGTAAATCCGCCGTGGGAATGTCCCGCCTCTTCGCCTAAATGTCCAAATCCTGCCGCAGTACATTCTCTATATATGGTCTCTAAGGCGTTCATTGTTTTAACCTCAAAATTTCCCTTGCCCTATCCACAATCGCCGCTGGCGGTGGCTCAACGTCCCTCAGCTCATATTCCATATTCAAATCGTCCCATTTATATTCGCCCATCTTATGAAACGGCAAAATCTCGATTTTTTCAACATTTTCAAATGGTTGCAAAAATTCAGCCAATGCCCTCACATCGTCCATATCGTCGGTATAACCTGGCACAAGCACATATCGAATCCAAGTCTTAACTCCCAGCCGTTCAGCTACTTTCAGTGTATTTATCGTATTTTCCAGCTCAACGCCCGTCAGTCTCTTATAAACCTCGGCATTGATGCTCTTTATATCCAACAGCAGCAGATCCACGTTTTTAAGCACTTTTTCAGCATTTTCCACCGAAGTATTGCCCGAGCTATCCAAAACGGTATGCAAACCCGTTTCCCGACAAGCTGCCAACAATTCTGCCAAGAATTCCGCTTGGACAAACGGTTCGCCGCCCGTTATTGTAACGCCTCCATCCGAAAATTTCAGATACGACCGATATTTTTTAATATCTCTCAAAACGGCTTCAACTGTAGCAACTGCACCGCTCTTCAGTTTCCAGGTATCGGGGTTATGGCAATATTTACATCTCAAGCTACAGCCTGACAAAAAAACCAAATACCGTATCCCAGGTCCATCGACCATCCCTCCAGAATCCACCGAGTGCACATACCCAACACATTTCCCATCATACATAAAAAATCCCCTCCAAGCGGCTAAAACCGTGGGGCTCTGCCCCACACCCCGCAAGGGGGCTAGCCCCCTTGACCCCCCTCGTTCGTTATTTTTTGTTCTCCTGATTCTACCCAACCGCTCCAATTTTTTGCCGTTGGGCAAAAAATGTCCGCTTGTCTTGCGAAACCGCCCAATGGCGTTCCTCAAACCCAAACAAATTTTAAAGTTTGTCCAGAGACAGTCCAGTGAACTGTCGAGTTTCAAAGTGGCGGGGGGTTGGGGGCTGGCCCCC
>JGI24700J35501_10930195_pt1 | contig 12032 bp, 6 predicted proteins | sample TergutTh196P1_FD_35501 | JGI IMG/M metagenome (IMG submission 35501) | reverse complement strand
CAGTCCATGCCCCCCCACCCATTCTATTTCTTAAAGATCATTTTAGTATTATCCTACCACCTACATCTACATTTTCTGAGTGAGCTTGCCTAAGTTTTCCCCACCAAAACCCTGTATGTGCCTCTCCACTCCCACATGCCCCTGCATCTCATGCTTAATTTTATCACCTAACTAATGGTAAGGAAACAGTTAAAAAATCCATGAAAAAAAGGCTTACCTCTTCATTTTCCTGGCCTTCCTAAATATATAGGGACAACCTGCTGCCCACCTTCATAAAGGTTACTCACATCATGGTATGGCCAAACCCCAAGTTCCACAGTTACAGATCAGACAGAATGCAATATAATCTTCTTCCATGGCTCTATTATCCAAAAAGGTTAATAAAGTTCAACATTCATTCCTATTTGCCATTGATAATCTTCCATTGCTGGTCCAAAAATGTTTCTTAATATCTTCCTTTCAAAGGTAATTAGTGTTTTTTCAGTGGACTTGTTCATGGCCCACGAATATTCTTACCTGTTGTTATATGGCCATGAAACTTGGTATCTCTCCCTGAAATGTTTGAGAGTAAAGTGCTACATAGAATATATGGACCTGTCAGACAGGATGAAGATATTACCTGGTAAGCACCTTCATGAGTTGTACTCTTCACTGTTAATGAGGGATCAAATCAGGGAGGATAATGGTAGGATATGTGTGATAATAGTGCACATGAGAAGTGCAAAGAAAATCTGTAGGAATTCATTTGGGATACCTATGCATACATAAGGATGATGTTAAAATGTATTTTAATAAAAGGGGATGTACAATGAATTGAACTGACTCAAGACAGAATACACACAAGGCAAGGGATTTCTTCATGAGCTGAGCATCTGCTACTCAAGGAAGACTTTGTTACGTGAGGTCAATACATCATAAGTCCATCTGAATCTCAAAAGGTTTAAGGAATCAGAAGGCAAACTGGCAAGACAGACTGTCTCTTGGCCAAATCACAGTCCCATCTTCAATACACAACAGTTTTCTCAAAACTGGGATGTAGCACAGGTCATCCATGTTGTCATTACCATGCAATACTATGACCTGTCAATTTCAATTAACTAGTATACAACTTACCAAGGTAACATTTAATTTCTATCATCTATTCACTGGGTGCAGTTGAACAATTTCAAATAAATAAAAGCAACCAACACATAAATAATTACATTGACTTCTCAAATTGTAAATCATTTATTAATCACTTACAAGCTACATCTCACAGGCATTTGTCAATCACAAGCTTTATCTGTGACTGTGTTTAGAGTGACCAACAAGTGGAATCGATCAAAATCCCACTTCAGTGACCGTTCATAATAATTAAAATTGATAATAAAATTATTTCTATTTGCTGTTATGAAATGACACAATGGTGACTTGTTTTCATACTATTGCAGGACATTTTACAAGGTGTCTGTGGCATACTATTTAGTCCACACTATCAAATCTAACACATACTTACACTTTCAAGACATATGCTGACGCAAAGTTGCAAAGCAGATGCAGTTTCACTTTTGCAGTCTTATCAGAAAGTGTGTAATGTACAGCTCACATTTAAGAATGTTACCTGCTTCATTTTGTGCCTTTCAAGGTCCACAGTGCAGCAACAGGTCCAATATACAAAGAAACAGAAATGACTAGAACAGAGCTCATGGACTTCTTTTGGTTGGAGGGCTGGTAAAGGTAAAACAGTAAAGTTGTTCCTGTCCACTCCATGAAAGCATACAAGATGAGAACAGAAACAGCACCACTCATTCTTAATGTCAACATTTGAATGGAGGTAAGTGGTTAACTTCATGGTCAACTTCAAGCCACAGCCATTTTACCCCCAGGAAACAACTCACTGAATAGGAAGCAGGGTGGGCCTCATACCTGGTCTGGGCATTTACTGGAGGACAGAAAATCTCTTGCCCCTCCGGGATTTTAAAACCAGCTAGTTGCTGTACCAACTACACTATCCTGGCTTCCAGTTGGAGGGCTATCAATAGAAATATTTAAGCGCACTGTTGGAAAAGTAAGGGAGAGTTCCATTTATATAAAAAATTACATTTGTTGCACTTTAAAGATGGAAGATACAGGGGCAGTTACTTTGCTAAACCCAGCACAGCAGCCTAAAGACTGCAAATATTTCTCCCTGCTAGTAGCAGCAAGCTATGAGTGTTTCTTAGCATTACTAGAAATCACATTGCTTTTCCTTGGCCTTAAATTTTAAAGGAATATAACCAAGAAAAGAAAGAAAAAACTGTTCAAAATGATGTCCCTCCATTTGCAGGCACACTTCACATATCAACACATTTCAAAATACCTGACAAAGCAGTTGCTCACTTAAATTCAGCCATGCCTCATCACTAAAAATAAGAATTTTGAGTCAACAGTTCAATTATGCATAGGTCGCAACAACAACTGCAGCAACAAATCTCGTGCCACTAACAGGATTAGTGAGCCTGAACCAGTTACCTGATATGGTTGTAATTTCAGACATCTTGCCACTATGTGAACCGAATCCACTGATGCCAGATTATGCACTTAACACATCAAGATTTCTCTGGGCTTCTTCCTAAGAAATACCCAATTCAATCTAATTTTTCTTCTGTCATTATGACACTTCTGGTGCTTGAAAAGGGCTGTACTGTCACTTACTAAAAATTCCCCACACCCACACACTGTTTCTATTGGCCCACCCAACAGATCAAAAACCAGAAGATGGTAATCTGAACACACACCACAATGAGAAGCTCAAATCTTATAAATAATATGTCTTGATTTTTCAACTAGGTGTCTTCCAATTACAGTACCAATACCCTGTCACCAATTCAAACTTGTTCAACACCCGACAATAGGCTGATAATCTGTACCTTAGTGGGCACTGTGTCAACATTCATGAATTAATAACATCTAAATTGACATTCTCTTTGTTGTTTGTTTTTATCAGTTCATGTCTGTGAGTTATAAAGAAACAAAATGATTACATTCCTCACTTGATAAATACAGTCTGCCTTTTACACAGATAGCATCCCTAAATTTTTTCAGTAGCCATTAAATGACATACCTTGGTTCTTATCTTTATACATTATAAATGAATTCTCTTTACTGGAACTATGTATTATAATTCAGGAAAATAAATTTTACACATGCTTCTCAAACATAAGACAATATTTTAATGTTCGCACTGTGTACAGCAGCTGGAATGTGTAATGTTGAACATCAAATACTTTTCCATAAAATAGACTAAGAATGTTCATGCAGCTACACCATAATGGTTTGTTGTTTTATTTGTTGCAAAATGTTCCCTTTATTACACAATTCTTTAGACTTTGCAGGATACAATTCTGTCCAGTTGCTTACATAATGGACCTGGCATTAAGATGGAGTCATTTAAAAAGGTGTGTTGGTGGAATCAACTACATATTTTCTGTGTATGGAAAGCCTTTCTCTATCCTGTTCAATTTGTAAATTAACACAAACCTAATTCTGGGATTTGAATTCCACTATGTTATACTCTTCACACAGTACACACTTCAATGTAACAAAGCTATCAACATGTGCCATAACAAACATCATTCGAATGTCCTTATTTAAAATTCCAGCAGCTTTGATCTGAACTTAAAATTGATATAAAGTATTCATTAATTTATGTTTGGTCGCAGGGAAAGCATCCATGCTCAGGCTTGGTCTGAAAAGATTAAAATTATATGACAATATTCTGTGCTTCTGAAATTTTAAGTGACGCTCATGTACTGGACTGTAGAACGAAATAATTGAAGCTCAACAAAATTCATTCAAATTCTTAAGTCACACAAATTTGCAATCACAGCTGTATGTCTGACATAACATTACAAAAAGTACTCAACACATAAAGAATGCCCAAGAAGTAAACCACGATCAGTCATGAGGCAAAATTGTATTGGATTCCACATCAACTACTTGCCTGCTCAGAAAAAGCTGCAATGTTTCCCGAGTTCCCTGGGGAAAATAATCTTTTCTAATGGCTTGTTCCAGAGCAACCATACAACCGTCCAAATTCCACGTCAATTTCATCTTCTTGTCTTCACTCTGAAAATGTTTTTAAATATGTTAACAATTTCACCCTGTAGACCTCTGATACTTTAAAACCATATTTACTGAAATGATTCCCACACAAATACCAACATTTATGAAGAGGGTCAGTTGTCACACAAGTGGCTGTAACTCACAAAGCACTTCAGAAACACCACTCAAATATAACAACTGGCACAATTATTTAAAGAAAACAAAAACCTTTTAGGACTGGTAGCAGAAAATCAAAGCTTTTGAAAAAAAACCTGCCCCCAAATTATTACATTCACCATTAAAAATTAAATGGACCATCCTGTAACTGAACCCAGGCTTGTGCAGTAAGGTCTCTGACACAGTCACTATTTCTACTACATTGCACAAAAAGTATTAAATTGCATCAGATAAAAAACCTTTATCCTGTCAAAATCTGATGCCTTCAGTGTGATCAGGTGAGCCGTCACATCCACCTTCTTGAGCATCTGTACTTAAGTCCCAAATACAATTCAAGAACCAACCACTATTCACAGTTTATCTTTTACTATAAGGTTAAAACTGAAACTAGGGATACCATTTTTAGCTCTGGAATTTGATAAAAAAAAATTACGTGTTAATTACCTAAAGCTTTGTCACATTTACATTATATGACCCATATTGAATAAGGACTTGCAACCTCCAACCCACATTTTCTTAACAAGTTGTTACTGTAATGATCTGCCTGCAGAAAAAGTTGATTATTGCTTCCACTTACAATCCTTGAACAGGCATGAAAATTCAGATTTTTCAAAGACTGTTATAAGGGTATTCAGGGTTGGTGCTGAAAGGGTGCATATAAGAAGATGTAATAAGTTCAAAATACAGTTACGTGAACACCTATCTTAAAATGTTAGTGTCCTCAAACAAAATTACAAATACAAAACATTCACTAGGCTTAGATAAATGTAAATAACCAAAGTATGGACTCTCAAACAAAAACTGTAAAATTCCGTGGACATGAAATATTTAAGGAACATCACAAGGACAACAAAAACAGAGAGAAAAGGCCAGAGACAATGAGAAGCTGGGAGTTTATACAGATACTTATGCGAATGTGGCCTTGATTACGCTACGACCATCTGGGGAAAGGCAGGAGAAAATCAAGGCACAAAAGATATGCAGGAGAAATAGAAATGTATATCGTTTTACCACAAAATTGAATTATGCAAATTACATTTAAAAATCCACTTATTCTATTTATAGGTTTTCCATGGATTCAAAATAATTTCACATTACCTTAATTAGTCCCAAATGGACTAGTAAACTGTTGTTGACTACAGAAGACTGTTGCTGTTCCTCTGCCCACCTGAACAGTTCCCTATACAGTGCATCACTACATAGAAGTGCTGCCTGTTTTGTCACTTCGAAGCTACTTGCACTCAAAGATGACACCTTCATTAGAGTTGGTACCAGCTTCTCCAAATATGAGTCATCACTATAGTTCTAAAAAGAGCATACCATTTAGCCAGTGTTAACAGAAGTAACAATACCTGATCCTATTCTCCCTGACATACAGTATTAACTTCCTTGTGTAGATCCTAGCAAATATTAAAATCACTTCTCATTTGTGACATTAATACCAACCACACTATGGTACTTATGTCTGTACCATTACCTTAAAAATTCACACATACAGCAACAATGACTGAAAAAGAGAAAGTCACATGTGCCATAGCGCCAATTTAAAAGGTCATTCCAATTGCAGCAGCAGGTCACTTAAATGCCCACACAACAGATAAATTTAAGAATGTATAGATAGACATTATCACACACAGAAAATGTAACACACCTTGATTTCTTTCATGATAAGCTCAACTCGATTATTCCCCAGGGCTAAGAAATGCTCCTGTGTTGGATGCTGAAGAAACTCAGACACACTCACCTACCAAACAACAAAGCAAAGTACATTGTTTCATACAGAAGTACATTCATATCATGTGACACATGTATCTAAACTAGACATAACATATTATGGTCAAGAAGTATTCAGTCATGTAAACAAACCTGTTATTGTAACTAATTAATGTCAGTACATTGGCAACAAACTTGTAAGACTCAAATAATTATACTGCATATAATTTCTTCATGCTTTTAAAGTTAAATTAAAGTTTGAAGTTTAAAAAAAGTTTACAAAATTTATTAAAATGAAATTAAAAATGTGGAACAGCCAACAAAAAACACATGCATGTAGAATATTTCAGTCACAAACACCAAAATCCATCAACAATATTAGAAGCTCTATTTATATTCTGACTGAGAAACAACACAGCACTAAATAGAAGTTAACTATGACCAACATTATATGAGATCTTCTTCTAATTATTCATTCAAACCATCCACATACATAGAAAAACCTCCATGTAGCAAAATTTCAGAACACATGTTATTTTCCCTAATTCTTTATACAAAGAAAAGCTACAGAAAATACAAACGTCAATTACAAAGGCTTGATCAGTAACGTGACTAAGAAATGGAACACTGGGATTTGATTTCCATCATGAGCACTGGGATTTTTATCTTATTCATGTCCAGAATAGATCTATCCAACTGAACCAAGGAAAAGGCCACAAGATCACTAAGTCTATCTCATCTCAAGAAGTGTTATTTTCACACTAAATTACATGCCTTCATGGCACTCTCATAATTACAGGAAAAACGTTTAGCTCAAACAAGTGCATCAAATTATCTCCCTGGGCTTTATTCATAATATAGGATTCTTTGTTACAGATAAATACAGTAGTCTGTATGCTTGTAATTAAATGGGGATGATAAAACTATCACAAACACTGGAATCCATATTCAATGTAAAGCACCCATTTGTTTCCAAGAACTTATAAAATACCATTAATAAAAGTATAAAATAACCTCAAAAGCAAAACAAGCATGGAAGTTTCTTTTTTACTAAAATACAAACACTTTTTGGAATTATAAAAGAGATTAAACTATTAAAAACAGTCTCATTCCATAAGCCACGACAGCCCATGACAGCCTTCAACCTTACTCAATACATGACAGAGCCTAACAAAGCTCAGAAGGAAATGCATAACAGCAGGAGAGTGGGCAAAGCAAATTTGTCAACAACATGGTCTCATCCTGATTTGCTGGGACCCGTCATGAAATGTTGAAAAAATGGTATGGCAAGGGGTGATCACATAAGGGTAAAATTCCAAACATCTGGGTTCAAAGACTTCAAGATTCTATTATACATTATGTAAAGGTTGACTGCTATTATAATCAAAATTAGTCACGCAGCAAAATCAATTATAAAATATTGAATTACACTGGCAGCACTTATTATATATACAATTTGTCCTTCCAGTATTTTAACTTTTAAATACCAAAAAATTTGGCTCAAATGGCACCACTTCTCATATGCACTCAGGAAGTGCCCAGTTCAAATCTCATGTAGGACACCAACTTTCCTGATAGGTTTTTCATAGTTTTCCTTAGCCCTTCCATGCAAACACTAGCACTGTAACTCAAAATTACTTAATTTCAATTCATTACTTTGTAATCATCCAGCCAGTGAACGCTATATACAGTGACCTGAGATGCTGCCAGTGTTTCTAAAAATACAATAAATAAATACATACATATATAAATAAATAATTATAACTAGATTTGTTATCTTTCCAAGTAACATACCAAACTCGTGTCTCCTTCTGTTTTGTTTTTTATCTCCTGGCTATCATTCAGTTTCACATTTTGGATCTCTTGTATTGTTCTCTCCAAATCACTTATGTCTTCCTTCTCAACTTTCCCATCTTCTGATTCACTTTCATCATTTATGTCATCCTCTTCACCTTCTTCTTCTTCCTCCTCCTCCTCCTCCTCATCATCATCATCATCTTCCACTTCTTCTTCCTCTTCATCCTCACTAACAATAAAGAAATAATGCTAGTATTCACTAAAATGAAAGTATGCTATACAAATTATGCCACATACAAAGGCCGGGAAGCAGCATTAAATGATAAAATGATAAGAAGAATTCAAACTACAATAAATTATACTTTAAAGGAGTGGTCCATCACACCTTCTTTGTCAGCCAGCGATAGAATGTCTGTGCAAGACAAAGGCTTATCACTGTCACTCAGCGTAATGACATATATATGGCAGTAAAGCAGCACACTTATGCAATTAGGACCTTTTCCATCCTCTCTTCTCATACAAAAAAAGATATGTTCAAATGAAAAACTGAGATCAAACATACAATGACTAACTCACCTCAGACTGCCAAGTGCCTTCAACCTTCCACTGTCTTTCAGTTCTGACTGTAATTCCTGTCTGCCAGTTTCCCCAAACAGATTTCCACCTACATCCAATACAGTTAACTTTTCTTTGTTCCTCACAGCTTTAGCCAATTCCAGTCCTCCCCTTGCACCAATTTCATTGAAGCCTAAATGCAACTTCTGTTAAGAATAAAAAATTCGTATTAAATACATAGGTTTTGGTAATCAAGTACAATTTCAGTCTATTAATATTCTGGATAGTACGATGAGCTTAAGAGCAGACTGACGTCAGGGAATGCTTGCTAACATTCAGTACAGAATCTTCGGTGTTCCAGTTTGCTATCCAAAAATTTAAAGATTAAGATATACAGAACTATAATTTTGCCTGTTGTTTTGTATGGGTGTGAAACTTGGTCACTCACATTGAGAGAGGAATTAGGCTGGGGGTGTTTGAGAATAGGGTGTTGAGAAGAATATTTGGGCCTAAGAGGGACGAGGTAACAAGGGAGTGGAGAAAACAACATAATAAGGAGTTTAATGATCTGTACTCCTCACCCAATACTGTTCAGGTGATAAAATCAAGAAAAATGAGATGGGCAGGGCATGTAGTGCGTATGGGGGAGAGGAAAGACGTATACTAGGTTTCGGTGGGGAAACCTGAGGGAAAGAGATCACTTGGGAGACCCAGGCATAGATAGAAGGATAATATTAAGATCGATCTTCAGGAAATGGGATGTGGGGATATGGACTGGATCAAGTTGGCTCAGGACAGGGACAGGTGGCGGGCACTTCAGAATGCCATAATGAACCTTCAAGTTCCATAAAATGAGGGGAATTTCTTGACTTGCCACAAACTGGTTAGCTTCTCAAGAAGGACTCTGCTCCATGGCGTAAGTAAGTAAATAAGTAAATAAGAAAGCTACCATGAGTAGTCAATGGATATTTAACTGATCAAAATATGTCCAGTTATAAAACTTAAGGATTCTTCACCATCACCATTAAAGGTCACCACTGAACACAGTTCCAAGCCAATTCAATCGATTTAACATCCTGAAGATAAAATATGAAATGGACTAATTAATATATGGCTTGAAACAAACAATCTTGTCAACAACACTCATAAACTATGCCTGTAATTCTCAGACAGTTAAAAAAAACACAAACATAAAAATTGACCCCTGCAGAGAGGAATAGTGAAAAGTGTCATATTTAAAGACTGTCAATTGCTAAGATTACACAGCATTAACAGTATATAAATGAATATATATCTCTGTGTGTGTGTGGTATATATTGGCACAATGATAGCAACAACTGAAAACTGAAGTATTCCAAGAAAAACTTGTCTTGGTGCCAGTTTGTTCATGACAAATCCCACATGGACTGGCCTAGGACCAAGCTCAGGCTGCTCTCCCCAAACAACTGTATCACATCTCTAGGACTAACAAAGCATGGATTCTTTCAAACTTCACACGATGTTGTAATGAACAAATGGCAGCCTTAAGCTACTCTGTGATCTTTCTTTTACCAACGAATGCATTTTACTTACCAGTATACATCAAAGAAAATAAGGTAACATTGCAACAGTAGGGACTAGCTTCCACTTAAATATAGCTACAAGGGGAGGCAAGGAGACATTTAGTCCTCAAAGGTTCATGTAACCATTAACATACAACTGCTTGGGATATAAGAAACAAAACCTCTCTGAATACAGTTACAGAACAAACTGTGTTTAAAATGTACTAAACCATAATGAAACATTAAATACAGAGAAGAAAAAAATTGTAAAATTATGTTTCAGTGCAGTTCATTTCTCAGACTGCATCACATTACCTGCAGTTCCCTGTGACCATCAGCTAATGCTTCAGCAATTGATATCGCTCCCTTAGTTCTCAGCAAACAGTCACCCAGATTTATTTCTTCCAGTTTCTGCAAGCTTCGTAATGCAACAGCCAAAGCTACCGCTCCCTTTTTAGTAACCGTATTGTCATTTAGGTTCAACACCCGAAGGTTTGGATTCTGCATGAAGGCTTCACTCAGCGCTGTGATTCCTACATGATATATGCCATTCTGTGGCATAGCCACTTCTTCCAGTGTCCCTAGAGTCTAAACACAAAAGGGTGTGATATCTAGCAGCTTCTACATCAACAGGCTTTAAATGGACATACAATTCAAGTTAATAAACCCAATTACAATCAATATTTGATGTCTTGTAAAGGTAAGAATACAGAACAAAAACCAACAAAAACCATGACAGCTGATGACATATGACTTCTTATCTGGCATCCTCACTAAGGAAATTTGCAGTGGCAATGGTTACTAGAAAACTGGGGATAATGGAATCACATTGGGCATTCATTCTGTCATATCCTCTCTTTTTCATGTAATCACTTTAAAAAGAAACTGAAATTCATGGGTATATTTAAATAATAAAAGACATCTAAACATGGACTGAAGGTGTTTGAAAACAAGGTGCTATGGAATACACTGTACTGAAGGAAAAGGAAGTGACAACAGCAGGAATAAAATTGCATACAAACCTTCATAATGTGCGCTCCTCACCAAACATTCCTAGGATGATAAAAGCAGTGTGTAGGAGATGGGGCATTGCGTCATAGGAGGGACAGGAAATACACACAGAATTTCACTTGAAGAAACAAATAGAACATTTGGCAGACCTAGGTACAGTCTTAAGACCTACCATCAAGTTTACCACGGAACTAGAATTCCGTTTCTGAACATGCTGGTCATCAGGAATGGATCTACACTAGGCACCAAAGTCTACAGAAAAAAACACATTGGCCATTACTTCCATTTGCAATTGAATCATCCACCACATGTGAAAAGAGGAGTTGTACAGAACCTACACCACCAGAGCTACCACCATATGCTAAGAGCAACAAGACAGCTCTGATAAAATTGATACTCTGAGACATGACCTACAGCTTAGTGCCTACCCCACTGGGTTTATCGAGTCAGTTATCAACAGATCGAAGATCAATGTTTGTCTGAAGAGGGAGGTTCAACCAGTCAATTTTATATCCATACTGTTACCAGCATTTCAGGTTCAAGTCCTGAAATGGACCGACAATTCAGGTTCAAACCCTGAACGGGATTTCTTGAGACAAATTCCTTTGGCTGTAAATGACCTAACTAGGTAAAACAGCAGGAGTGGGTGAAGGATGTTAAGGTATTCAAAAGCTTGAGCCTGGGCAGAACATCCATCAGTTGTCAAGTTGGTAGGAATTTTTTAGTTCGGTGTTCTGAGTAAAATGCGAGACTTTGACACTTCTGAGGACATAATTCATTCAGTAGGAAGAAACAGTGGGCAACACCCCTAAATGTTCATTTAACGTAAGTTTGGGGTCTACGGACTTGAATTAGAGCAGCCAATGAGATCTGACTTTCCAAAAAAATAAATTGGGCCTATGGGATTTTCTAAATTTGAATTTCAGCCAATAGAATCATTTCAGTTCATAGAGGGGTTTTTTGTTTGGACAGTGCAGAAGCAGCAGCAACAGACACTCCGTTTTGGCAGTTAGAGTAGTGCATACATGAAATTTTTGTGCTCCCTCAATTTGGGAGTATTTTAGATAAATATCTGATTAAGAATTGAGGGAAAGATTAGCCGTAAGTAAACAAGCCGCACAGAAATTTGATGGGGAAAGATTTAAACTTGGGAAGCTAAATGAGCCGGAGGTTAAG
>JGI24700J35501_10930196_pt1 | contig 12042 bp, 11 predicted proteins | sample TergutTh196P1_FD_35501 | JGI IMG/M metagenome (IMG submission 35501) | reverse complement strand
ACGAAACACGCAAACGTTGATTTTGGGGCAAACGGCAGAAAATCGCCAATATTTCGCCATTTTGCGAGGGACGGGCGACCGAGGACGGTCGCCCCTACGAACCCCACAAACGCCGATTTTCCCCAAAAAGTCAAATCCTACTTCCTCATATTAGAGCCGACAAACCCGCCGCCGACTGCACCTATCACAACGCCGATTGCCAAAGGCACAATAACCGTGCTAGATGCCGCCACGCCGACAACCGCACCTGCCACGCCGCCAACGACCGCACCTGCAACCGCACCCTCTGCCGCACGATTCGCAACCCTGCCCTCTCGCTCGTCTCGCGCGCGTATTTCTTCGTAGGACATTGTCGATTGTGATTGCGATTGCGATTGCGTGGGTTGCGATGTGGCTCGTGATTGCGTGGTGGTCGGTTTTGGGGCGGCTTGTGGCTTGGGTTTCGCCAAGTCGGGATACAGATGTTGCACCACTTTTTTCAAATGGTCAAGCCGCTCGTGCGAAAAATTCGGCACAATCTGCGATTTTAACAAGTCGCCGTAATCTTTCGTCCACTCCGATTGCGGCTTAAACGGCTCGCCACGATCCTCGTGCGGGTCAAACAAACCCGACATATTTTTCGCCAACGCAAACATGGCATTAAATTTGCCAAAGCTAGGGTCTGTAAACAGGCTATCTTTCAGCATTATTCGCACTTTGCTCACGTCATTCTTGCTTACCGCATCTTTGAATGATTTAGAAACTTCCATAATTTTTCCTCCTATAAATGTCTTCCAATTCGGCTAAAATTTGCCGTAGTTCCGCTATTTTTTCGGCGGCTTGTTGCTCCAGCCGTGCCGCATCGTCCGTTTGCACGGTCGAGCCGACCATTGCACCGCCGACCAAGCCGATTGCGCCGCCGATTGCCAATGTCGCTGGCACAACCGCAGTCGCCACAACGCCGCCAATCGCCGCACCCGCCAGCGCCCCGACAACCGCACCTGCCGCCGCGCCCTCCATCGTGTACGTTACCAATCTGCCCTCTTGCTCGTCAATCGCCCGTTCTTCCTCGTAGCTTAGTCTTGGCGGTTTTGCCGAGGTTGTCAAGTTTGCTAAGAAAGGGGGAGCTGGACTTTGTCCCCTCTGATAGTTTTTTCCCGAATCTCGTTCCAAATCCCGTTGCCGAATTTCTTCATAAGTAAGTCCGACTTTTGGTTGCTGTGGTTGCGTTGGTTGCTGTGGCTGTGGCTGTGGCTGTTGTGGTTGCGTTTGGCGTTGAGTTTGGCGTTGCGGTTGCGGTTGTTGTTGCGATTGCGATTGCGTGGGCTGTGCGGGTTGCGTTGGTTGCACGGGTTTTGGCGGTGCTTTCGCCAAATCAGGATAAAGATGTTGCACCACTTTTTTCAAATGCTCCAAACGCTCCTTGGAGAAATTCGGCACAATCTGCGATTTTAGCAGGTCGCCGTAATCTTTCGTCCACTCCGATTTATCCTCTTTGAGCGGCTCGCCACGATCCTCGTGCGGGTCAAACAAGCCCGACATATTTTTTGCCAAATCAAACATGGCATTAAATTTCGTCAAACTCGGGTCTGTCAAAATGCTATCTTTCAGCATTATTCGCACGGCGGCGATATTGTTGTTTTGTACTTCTTCCCTAAAACGGTTGCTAACTGTCATAATTTTTCCTCCTGTTTTCTAGCGTAAACGCCAAACGTTAAATGTCCAAAATGGACTCCACTTTATTTTTGATGGCTTGCAAAATTTTCAAATTCTCCTGCAATTCTTCGATTTTCTCGGCGGTTTGGTAATCTTCACGGATTACGTCTTCCAATTCTAGCATTTTTTGGTTGAGAACAGCGTCTAGGCGGTCAAATTCCTTGCGGAAAAGGGCAACGATTGCTTGCGATTCCTTGCCAGCGTATTCGAGGGCGGCGTTGCGGTTGTTGAGCAACCATTCTTGAATGGGCGTTGTAAATTCCTCGATTAGGCTCGAGCCGTCCACGTAGTTCTCCGTTTTCGTCTCGATTTTATCACGATAATGACCTTTGGGTTTCCAAAATTGGAAGAACATTCTATCCCGATTTTCAACCCATTCTTCGCCAACTACAATTCTTTCCGTCCGAGTTTCCACAAAATCTTCCACGTCAATGTCAAAATCAAAGCCGCCGCCCATTAGTTTTAGCGGGTTTATCTCCAATGCGTCCAAATCTCCAAGCCCCTCCGCCAAGGTCGCCAATTTGTTTCGGTATTGTTTTAGCAATTCGTTGCAGATTTCTATCAAATTTTCTCGGATTCCTGCGTCCAATTTGCTCTGAAATTCGGGCGTTATTTTCTCGGCGTATTTTTCTAGGCGTGTCCGCACTCGCTCTGCCCTTGAAATAGTCAATTCCTTGCCGCTGTACTGGTCGGAATATTTTGTTATTTGCCGCTCGAAACCTTGGGCGATTGCGTCAACGGTGCTTGCCATGTCGCTTTTGGCGTTTTTCAGGGCATCGTCAATGGCGTTTTGGAACTGTTTTGCTTGCTTGCCGTCCGCCAAATTTTTGTTGATTACGTCAATTTGCCGCTTGTACTCGTCCCGCTTGTCTTTGTTGGAAAGTATGTTGTTTTTCATGTTTTCTTCGTCCAACCTGCCCTCTAATTTGCCCATGAAAGTGGCGACTAGCGTTTTGATTTTGGCGGTTTTTGCGTATTTTTCCACATATTGGCGGATTGCCGCCTCTATGGACGTTATGCCCGTGTGAATCAGCGCCGTTTGCGGATTATTTAGCGAATCGTCTTCCGCACGGGCTTTATCAAGTTTGCCGTTGATTTCGCCGCGCAGGCTGGCTGGTAGCGGCGCATATTTTTCAAAATGCAGGTCTGGCTCGTCATTTAATTTTTCAATGTTGGCACGTGCCTCACGGGCGGCACTTTTGCTGATTTCCTTGCCTTTTTCCATGAGACGGATATTCATAGCGGGCTGTGCCGCAACGCCGAAAACATGGGGGTTTTTGATGTCCGCATCTTCGATGTAGCTACACACTCGGGCGAGAAAACCTTGCGGTTTGTCCACATCGGGATCGAGCGAATCCAATTTATTAACGGCGAAAATAAAGCGGTCTTTGGACTGTTTGCCGCCCTCTTTCATGGTCGCCGCAATATTTTTCAGCAAGTTAAATGTGTCTTCGGATTCGTATTGTGCGTCCATGAGAAAGAGCAGGAGCGGTTTTGAGGATTTGCTCAACATTTCGTAAAAAACCTTTTTGTGGTCGGGATTACGGGCGTTTGTCGGGCCTGGCGTGTCGATTAAAATCAGTTTCATTTCCTTGGAGGAGACGATTGGAATATTGCCCTCCGCACGGATTTCCGAGACATTTTTGTCTTGGTTCAGCCGTTGCATCGTTTCCAAATCGAGTTCGGCGTGAGATTCGATTTCGTTACCCGCCTCGTTGTAGATTTTGGCGGAAAACGGGATATTGGCATCGGTTGTATTTTTCAGCCGTGTGATAATGGCGGTGCAGGCCTCGGCGGCGCTGGGCATGATTTTTTCGCCCAAAATGGCGTTTATCAGCGTGGATTTGCCCGCCGACATTGTCGCCACCACGCAGATGTCAATCTCGCTGTTGAGTGCCTTGTTGAACGCCTCGGTCATATCCTTAGACCTCAGTTCCTCGAACGGAAAATCGTCAGCGTTGATTTCCGCAAAAACTTCCTTGATTTTCTGCTCTTTTTCGGCGATTTCTATTGCCTTGTATTCGCCGTTTATTTTGGCATTCAAAATCCCGTCCTTGACGGCTTGCGTCAGGACGAATGTCAAATCCTCAAAATCCTGTTCCGTACCCCGAAAATCCACTTCAAACTGGCGTTCGTTCGTTTCACGGACGAGCAGCGCCGGCAGGTCTTCCACCCATTCTTGCAAGCGGTTGCCGCTTTGGCTCCTCGAGCGGATTTCGCTGTTTTCTTTTAGCTGTTTGCCGTCAATTAGCACGGTCGTTTCCAGCTTGTACGGATTATACGTTATTTCTACTTTTTTCACTTTCGTTCCTCCTGTATTTTGTTAATTTTGTTTATTCAGCAACGATGTTAAATCTCGTTGGTTGGGGCCTTCGCCAAAGAAATTTTTGGCAATTTTCAAAAAGATGTCTTGCTTTGTCCTATCCAAGACCGCCAGGTTGAACCTGTGAATATCCCGATAGACCTTATTTACAGGCTGCGAGTCATAAAATTTTAGCAACATAGCCTCGTATTCTGCCGCCGTAATGTCGGCGGGTATTGATTCCAACTCGTAGAATAGTTTTCCCATTTTTTACTCCCTTAACCCCCCGCAACGTCCATTAAGCTAACTTCGCCGCATTGATATTTTGGTTTTTGGCTGATGTAGCGACCTCGGGCGTTTGCGTACAATTCGCATAATGCGAAATCAACGCCAAATTGGAAATTTTCCAAAATGTTCATGCCGACAACTTCAGTAATGGGGAGTTTATCGGCGGTTGGCGTGGCGATAATTACATCTTGCATTTTGTAGCCGCAAAAAATCAGCGTGGGAATAACCCGCAAGTCGCAAAAGATTTTACTTCCGCCAAATCCGCCGATTTCAATGGCGTTAGGCACGGTTACTTTGAAACCGTGTTTTATTGCCATTTCCTTTTGCATAGTTGTGATAAACGCCCCCGTATCTAGCAAAAATCTCAGTTCTTTCACGGGTTGGCGGCTATTGTCTATTGAATGTAAAACGATAAACGCCTGATTGTCCTTAGTTTCCACGGAAATTTTGTTTGCGTAGTTAATCGCAGTCATCAGCAGGCACCTCCCAAAAACCGAACAAATTGTGCGGCTGTTGCGGCAATAGCGACAAACATGATACTACTTTTATGTTTGGGTCGTTGTAATATTTATCGTATATGCCGTCCTCATCGCCCTCCCACTCTTCGTCTGCCACCACAACGGGAATTTCATTCACATAAGGCTCAAACGGGTTGCCATTTACCTTGATTATGAATAGCCACTTGCCGTTATATTTTTCTTCAACTTCCGCTCTGGTCATTTCCTGCGGATTTTTCAATATTTCGTACATTGTCATGCTCCTCTCGTGTTTTTTACCATTATACCACAAACAGCGGAAAATTGGAATTTTAACTTGGCGGTGCGTGTTATCCGTTTATTTTGCGGGGGTGGAGCGGCACGGGCGGACCCGCCTGCTGCGGGCAGGTAATATCCGCCCCTACCTGCCCGTTTGACCGTTCCAAAAGTTAAAAGTTAAATCTCCAAAATGGATTCTACTTTATTTTTAATGTCCTGCAACTCGTCCAAATTCTTTTGCATTGCCGCAACTTTTTCGGCGGTTTGGTTCTCCTTTTTGGTAGCCGCCTCTAAATCTTTCATTTTTTCTTTGAGTACGTTGTCCAAATCGGTAAATTTTTGGCGGAATTGTTTTACTATATGCTGGGATTCTTCGTTGGCGTATTTTGCGGCATCGTCCCGATTCTTATTTAGCCAACTTTGAACGGACACCGAAAATTCAACTACTATGTCCTCTCCCTTTACAAATTCCTCTTTTTCGGTTGTGGTGTATTTTACCGTCCTGTACCGTGTTTCCGTTCTTCCCCACGAAAACGGATTGTACCATTTGCCCGTCTTGACCGTGTACGATTCTTGGCGTTCCTTTTGCACTTGCACGTCCCGTGTGGACACAATATCGTCAACATCAAGGTCAAAATCAATCGCACCGCCCATGAGTTTTAGCGGGTTTACCGAAATATCTTCAATCTTGCCCAACCCTTTTAACAGGGATTTTAGCCGCTCTTTGTATTGCTCCAATAACTCGTTGCCCGTTTTTACAAGGCTTTGGCGAACGCCCGTGTCCAGTTCGGACTCAAATTGCGGCTCAATCTTCATGGCGGTTCGCTCCAATTTTATTTGAACTCTGTCCGCCTCGTTGATTGTCAACTCTTTTCCACGATATTGGTCGGTGATTTTCGTCAAATCGTTCTCAAAACGTTTAACAATGCGGTCAACTATGCGAGAGGTGTCGTTTTTCGCATCTTGCAGGGCTTTGTCGATGGCTGTTGAAAAGGCTTTTGCTTGGTCGCCGTCCGCTAAATTTTTGTTGATACCGTCAATTTGCTTGACGTATTTTTCTCGCTCTTTTTCGTTGGTGGCGATTTCGTTTTTTATTTTCTCCATGTCCAATGCACCGTTCAATTTGCCCATGAACGTGTTCACAAGGGTTGTCATTTTGGCGGTTTTGGCGTATTTTTCCACATATTGCCGAATCGCCGCCTCAATGGAAGTTATGCCCGTGTGGACGAGTGCCGTCTGCTCGTTTTGTATCGAGTCGTCGCGTGCTTGCTCTTGCGCCAAAAGGTCGTTGATTTCGGCTCGTAGACTGGGCGGCAGGGGTGCGTATTTTTCAAAATGGAGTGCGTCTTCGTCATTTAGCGTTTCAATGCTGTATTTTGTGGTTCGGACGGCGTTTTTGCCGATGTCCGCACCTTTTGTCATTAGACGAATATTCATTGCAGGCATTGCCGCAATCCCAAAAACACTGGGATTCTTGATGTCCGCCGTCTCGATATACGACCGCACTCTGTCTAAAAATCTGTCGGGGCTGTCCGTGTCGGGATCGAGCGAATCCAGTTTATTGACGGCGAAAATAAAGCGGTCTTTGGACTGCTTTCCGCCCGATTTCATGCGTTCGGCGATACTTTGCAACAGCCTGTAATTGTCCTCGGATTCGTATTGCGGATCCATCAAAAACAGCAACAGCGGTTTTGACGATTTATCCATCATATCAAAGAAAACCTTTTTGTGGGCGGGATTGCGGGCGTTTGTCGGGCCTGGCGTGTCGATTAAAATCAACTGCATTTCCTTGGACGAAACAATGGGAATATTGCCCTCTGCGTGGATTTCCGAAATTTTTTCGTTGGAGTTCAGCCGTTGCATGGCTGTCAAATCCAGCAACGGTAGCGATTCCATTTCTTTATCGTTTTCGTCAAAAACTTTTGCAGAAAACGGCTTATTTTCCTCGTCCGTTGCATTTTTCAGGCGTGTGATAATGGCGGTGCAAGCCTCGGCGGCGCTGGGCATGAGTTTTTCGCCCAAAATGGCGTTTATCAGCGTGGATTTGCCAGCCGACATTGTCGCAACCACGCAGATGTCAATCTCGCTGCTTAACGCTTTTTTGAACGCCTCGGTTATGTCGGGCGTTTTTAATTCCTCAAATTTTGACCGCTGTATCTGGTCGAACGCCTCCTTGATTTTCTGCTCCTTTTCGGCGATTTCCACTTTGGTGTGTTTGCCCTCTTCTATTGCAATGTTGACATTTTGGGCGTTTTGGATAACGTCTTTCACATCGTCAAAATCCTGCAAAGTGCCGTTAAATTTCAGCGAAAACTCGCCGTCCGCGCCGTATTCGGCTTGCAGAAAGTCGGGCAACTCTTCAATCCATTCTTGCAGGCGGCTGCCGTCAGTCCAACGTTTTGCCATTTTGCCGCCTTTTTCGCTGTCTTCCGTTAAAATTTTGCCGTCAATTTTCACGGCGGTTTCCAGTTTGTACGGATTGTACGTGATTTCTACTTTTGTCATTTTTTGTGTCCTCCAAATAATATTTCTTCCAGTCCCAAAATGCCGCATTTGTGGGCTAAAAGCTCAATCGACTTGTGGCGGAACAGGAATTTTTCTAGCCCGACATTTACCATTTTGTTGGCGACTTTTGTTGTAATGCGGTCGTTTCTGTGGTAATAATCGGTCAAATTGTACTCGTTTTCGTTGAACATGGCTTTGTAACGCAGATAATCTCGGTGTTCCTTTTTGGTAAACGTTTTTTTGGCACGGTTGAGTTTTAGTAGCAGTGCAAAATGGGCGGAAATGGGCAACACGCGCGGGATTTTGTAGTCTAGCTGACGCAAATCCTCGTGCAGTCGCTGCAAACTTTCCCTGATAGAATCGTCTTCGGCGTGAAAGCCGTCCACTTTGTTCAGCACAAACAGCGTTTTCTCTTTTGGGACGTTTTCGGCGACAAAGTGCAGATGTTCCATTTCGTCGTCCGTGCCGAGCCTGTCGGCGTTGAACAGGTAGATTAGTTTGTCGTAGGGGACGGCGTTTTCGCCGCAAATGGCGCTGCGAGTGATTTCGGCGTGTTCGGGTTTTCTTGCGGTGTTTACGCCTGGCGTGTCGATTATTGTAACGGCGGTTTTGGGTTTTATCCACGTTTTGAACGGTTTCGGCGAGTTGGTAAAGTAGGCGAGTTCGGCGGTTTTGGATTCAGCACCTGTGCCAGCGGCGGTTTTGTCGGTGTCGTTTTCGGGTTTTCTGCCGATTATTGCGTTGATTAACGTGGATTTGCCTGCGGACATTGTGCCTGTTATTAGTATGCGTAGAGCGTTATCTTCCGCATTTTCCGCTAATTTGGCGGATTGTGCCGCCTCGTGTTCCGCACGGCTGACCAAAAAATAGTCGCCGTCAATAAAATCGCCAAGCGAGCCATGCAAAATCAGCCCAACTTCGGCGTTTTCGTGTGCAAACTCGTGCGGTGCAACATTTCCAAGCGTGATATTGCCCAAAATGTTCGCCAAGTTGCTTTTGTTGGCACTAATAAATCCCTCGTCAAAGTGCATGATAAAGGCAACCGTGAAATTTTTGCAGAATGTGGCGTTTTGGTTGACAATGCTAACGTGGTCGTTTAGTTTTATCGTGCCGCTACCGATTTTGCCTATTACGAAAATGTTGTTGCCCATCGGCGAGATGGTTTCGATGTACATATTTAGTGCGTTTGCCGCCTGTGGCGGAGTTTGTTTAGTTTCCATTATATTCAATCCCCTTTCGTGCGAATAAAAAATATTATACCTACGATTATTCCAATTACTCCCCCAACCAACGTAGCAGTATCGCTTGCCGCTCCAAACAACAGACCTACCACCAAACTTTCGACTCCCCCCACATCTCCCGCCGCCTCACTAAAAAACCCTGGTTCAATATCAACTCCAAAGAAACCGCCTCTGATAATGTTAATAATATTCGACACAAAAGCGAAAACAAGTGCAAATACTATGCCGTATATCGCTAACTCGCCTAATAAATTCTTTACTTTGGTTTTTGCCTTTGGCTTTTGTTCTGTGGTTTCAACTGGATTTTCCGTCTCATATTCCGTGCGGTTGACCAAAAACAAATCGTCTTTTACAGGTTTGCCAAACCAGCCTTTCAAAAGCACTCCAACTTCGGAGTTTTCGTGTGCGGATTCTTGCGACACAGCATTTTCAGACATGGCGTTTTTCAGGGTGTCTTTCAAAATCTTTTTCGGCTTGGTCATGCTGGCATTGATAAATCCCTCGTCAAAGTGCGTGATAAAGGCAACCGTGAAGTGTTTGCAAAATGTGGCGTTTTGGTTGACAATACTAACTTGGTCGCCAAGTTTTACCGTGCCGCTACCGATTTTGCCGATAGCGAAAATATCGCTGCCCATTGGCGAAACGATTTCGATGTACATATTTAGTGCGTTTTCTGCCTGTGGTGCGGTGTTTTCATTCTCCATTAGATTAAATCCTTTCTTCTAATCCTCCAAATAAAATTTCTTCCAGTCCAAAAATCCCACATTTCCGTGCCAAAACAGCGGAACGCTCGTGCGGAAACAGCAATTTTTCCAGCCTAGCCGCCATTAAATCAGTTGCCGCATTTTGGGCAGAATTTGGGTAAAATTTGGACAAATTGTACTCCTTTTCGCCGAATATTTCCGTGTATTCAGCCAAATCACGCACTTCTTTGTTGGACAATTCCTGCGGAGCGGTTTTTAGCAGCAGGGCAAACCGCGCCGAAATGGGATAAATCTGCGGATAAGTGTAGCCGAGGTTTTGCAAATCTGCCCGCAATTTTGCCAGGCTGTCCTCAACGGAATCGGTGTCCATGTTAAATTTGTCAACCTTGTTTAGCACGAAAATCAGCTTATGTTTTGGGACGTTTTCGGCGACATATTGCAGATGTGCCATTTCGTCCTCTGTGCCGAGTTTGTCGGCACTGAAAATGTAGATAACTTTGTCGTAAATCTCCGCTTTTTTGCCGTGCAGGGCGGTGCGCGTGATTTCGCCGTGTTCGGGATTTAGGGCGGCGTTTACGCCTGGCGTGTCGATGATTGTGATTGCCTTTTGCGGTTGTATCCACGTTTTGAACGGTTTAGCAAGGCTTTCAAAGTAGCCGATTTCCGCCGTTAGTGCCTCGGCGGCGGTTTTGGCGGCTTTTTCGCCGATTAGTGCGTTGATTAGCGTGGATTTGCCGACCGACATTGTGCCAGTGATTAAAATGCGGAGTTCGCCGACTTGACGCAGTTTGTTTAGGCTTTCTATGTCATCTGCGAAAAGGTGGGCGTTCCAACGATTTTGCAGGTTGCGGATTTGTAATAGGTAGTTTGGCGTGGATTTGGGCGGTTTTTTTACGGCAAATTCGTCCGTTTCGCCTGTTTTGGCATTTTTCAGCATTTTCAGTATTTCGTAAAAAACGCCAAAATCGCTATTTTGCGGCTGTTGCGGTTGTTCTTGCAAAAGCGATTCCAGTTGTGGGCGAATCCAGTCCATCGCATGGGAATCGCCTTTATCGGCACGAATCGCCGCAAAGTCGGCAAACAGGCTCTCAAAAAGCTGATAGCCTTCGCTTGCAAGCAGTTGTTGCAGCCACATAAAGTTGCGAAGTTGCGTGAGTTCGGCGGTTGTGGGCTGGCGTGTTAGGTTTGGTTTTGATTCCATGTGGTTCTCCTTTCGGTGTTGGGGCGGCAAATAGCCGTCTAGCAAGGGAATATTTGCCTAAGGGCTTTATTTTGGCAAGAAAATCAGGCGAAATTTTCGCCTATCCTGTCATTTTGGTTATGTACTGCACATTTCAACAATTTTGTCAAGCCCCTTTGGAAAAAATATTTGCAATCTTGTCGCACAGCCGTAAAATGGCGGAAAAACGCCGTTTCACAAGCTGGACTTCTAACTATCAAATTGTATCACGGATTAGCAAACTTGTAACTAGACTTTTTTAGCAAGTTTCGCAAATCGCCTTGCGGAGCGATTTAGATTTAACAAGTCCAAAATTTCACAATAGGGGAAAATAGGGGAAAATAGGGGCTTTGGGAAACCCCTATTCCGTTTCCGCTGTATTTTTCTAGCAAATCCGTTAATCCATTGCCAATTCGTCTAAAATTTCGGCTAATTAAAGACGATTGTGTAGTTGTCGGTTATCTCAGGGAAAACCTCCAACAGCCCGCGGATAATGCTTTCGGCATTTGTCCGCGCCTCGCTCAACATGGGGCTTGCCAACACTTGCCCCTCCATAGTGCCCATTTCCTCCGATACAAGATCGGCGAACTCTTGAATCCCGACAACGCTTGTAAACAGCCCAGAATCCTCGTTTAAGACCTCTATGGAATCCATGTCGACGGTGTGATTTAATATTTCGGCGTTGGGCAGCGATATTGTGATTATGGTGTCGCTAACATCGATTGCTACACGGGCAACGTCTATTCCAAGCCGCATTTGCCCGTTGTAAACGGCAATCAGCGACCGCGCCGTGCCAGGAATCCCCAGCTGTGCACCGAACAGCCCTATTGTGGCTTGCTCCTGGAAAATTATAACATTTCTGTAATTGTACGACAAAGTCGCAAGTTCGGATATTTCCTGTATTGTAGCCGTCAGCAGTTCGGCGGAAACCTCCGTGCGTGTTTCCACGGTTGGCATCGAGATAATATTGGTAAAATTCAGCACAACAAAGCCAATCACCGCAACCACAACCAACGTGCATACAGCACCTAAAATCATTTTGTTCAATTTAATCAATCCTCTCGTATTTTTCGTATTGCGGCAAGGTTGAAAGCCCTTAAACCGCTATTTAACTAGTTTACATTTTTTTGGCGGCAGAGTGCTATGTTGGTGCTCTTTTTGCTACTCCCTTTATAACCGCCTTTTTTGCCGATTTATTAACAATAAAACAAGCAGACAATCGTCCGCTACTATGGATTATTGGATTGCTCGTGGTGCTTTTTGGGGTCAACGAAAATAGACGGGAAATTAGCCTGTCCTGTCCTGTCCTGTCCTGTCCTGTCCTGTCCTGTCC
>JGI24700J35501_10930197_pt1 | contig 12043 bp, 11 predicted proteins | sample TergutTh196P1_FD_35501 | JGI IMG/M metagenome (IMG submission 35501) | reverse complement strand
TATATTGGAAAAATCCGTGGTTCTGTGGTATACTTGTAGGGAAGAGAGGTGGTCAAACTGGAATCCGATAATGAAAAAAAGATAACGGCAGATGTGGGGGATGACTCCCCACCAGCCAACAGAGAAATCAAGGACGGCGTGTTCAAGCTCCTCTTTGAGATACCCGAAAATGCAGCGGAGTTGTATTCTGCCCTCAAAGAAATAGAGTGTAACCCTGATGAAATTCAGATAATCACCATCACAACCACTATCTCTGGTAAGCTAAAAAATGACTTGGCCTTTGTATACAGAGGTATAGCGATGGTCTTAGGGGAACATATGTCCAGTCCCTACGACAACATGCCCGTTAGGTTCTTGATGTATCTAGGCCAGCTGTATGAAAAGTGGATTAAAATGAAGGGCGAGGAGAAGTTTCTGTATGGCAGTAAGCTATATAAAATTCCTACACCTGAGTTTGTGGTCTTTTATAACGGAACAACGGCAAGACCAGAGAAAGAAACCCTTAGCCTATCATCAGCCTTTGAAACCATAGCGGATAAAGGTTTAGGCGCTTTAGAGCTTGAAGTCCCTGTATATAATATCAATAAGGGCATGAATGAGGAGCTATTCAAAAAAAGCCCAAAGTTAAGGCAGTATGCGGAGTTCATTGCGAAGATAAGAGAATTTAACAATCTTTACGATGATTACACTCAAGCCGTAAGAGAGGCTACCAACTACTGTATAGCAAATGATATTCTGTCTGATTTTTTAAGAGAACAAGGAGGTAAAATAGTGAGTATTTTATCTATGGAGTATGATATAGATATTGCGAAGCGTGTTTATGGTGATGAACGAGTAGAGGAGAAGGCTCTTGAAATAGCCTTCAAACTTCTCAAGCGCAATAGACCGATAGAAGAAATAATGGAAGATACTGGATTGACTCGTGAAGAAGTGGAGAGACTACGTACCACCGCTATCTGATATCTTGTAGCGTATTAAATATGTAGACAGCAATAGCCGCCAATCATTCTAGCGGCTATTGCTGTTTGTAGGCTGGCTTCCTTTAACGTAAGGAATGTTAGTTTCGTTGGCAACAGTTATTGTATCGCTTTTCTTAACGGTTGTCCCAACTTTTAAAATCACAAAGTGCTGAATTAAGGAAAGGAAATTAACTTTTGTGATTTTAAAAGGGACAGCGAAAAGTTAATTTGCTTGATATATAAACTATCTTGTTAGATCAAAGGTATCTTGTGCGATAACTAATTCCTCGTTGGTTGGCACAACATAAAGAGCGGGGTGGGAGTTATCGTAAGATATCATCGCTTCCTTACCCCTAACATTATTTTTGGCCGGGTCCAAATATGCACCTATAGCGCAAAGATATTGAGAAATCTTGGCTCTGGCAAAAGGACTGTTTTCTCCCAGCCCGGCTGTAAAGGCTATAACATCTACGCCTTTAAGTGCTACGGCATACTGTCCGATATATTTTGCAACACGATAAAAGAAAATTTCCAGAGCAATTTTAGCTCTCTCATTACCCTTTTCTGCCGCTTCTTCCAAGTCGCGGAAGTCGTGGCTAAGACCGGAAACTCCAAGAACACCGGATTTTTTGTTAAGGATATTTTCCATTTCTTGAGGGGTAATCCCTTCTTTTTTTCCTATAAATGCCAGTATGGCGGGGTCCAAATCTCCGGAGCGAGTACCCATAACAAGCCCCTCTAGCGGAGTAAGCCCCATAGATGTGTCTAAAGATTTTCCGCCATCTGTGGCACAAACGCTAGCCCCGTTACCCAAATGGGCTGTAATAATTCTTAGTTCTTCTATTGGCTCGTCAACAAGCTCAGCAACTCGCTTGATAACATATTTGTGGCTTGTGCCATGGAATCCGTATCTGCGTATTTTATACTTTTTGTAGTATTCATAAGGGATGGCGTACAGATAGGCGTGTTCGGGCATTGTTTGATGGAAAGCTGTATCAAAAACAGCCACCTGATCAACAGAAGGCAACAATGCACTGCAAGCATCTATACCCATAAGGTTTGGTGGGTTATGAAGAGGGGCAAGATCGCAACACTCTTGAATAGCACTGTACACCTGATCGTCTATTATCACAGACCGAGTAAACTTTTCACCACCGTGTACAACTCTGTGTCCAACGGCACCAACTTCTTTTATATCACTTATAACGCCGTGGTCGCTGTTTAGCAGGGCATCTATAACGTGACCAATTGCCGCTTTGTGATCGCTCATTGGCACTTCATTTTTAAATTCGACCTTGCCTTGGTGTTTTATAATACTTCCTTCTGCACCAATACGCTCACACAACCCTTTTGCCAAAACATTTTCATTTTCCATATCTATAAACTGGTACTTTAAAGATGAGCTACCGCAGTTTAAAACTAAAATTTTCATTATAACATTTCTCCTCTGTCTTTTTATGTAATCTTGACCTATACTTGATCTATACTTGTTGCCCTGCTTGCACAGCGGTAATGGCTACAACGCCTATGATGTCTTCTGCACTACAGCCGCGAGAAAGATCGTTAAGTGGCGCTCCAAGACCTTGTGCTATCGGGCCGTACGCCTCTGCCTTTGCAAAGCGTTGCGTTAGTTTGTAGCCAATGTTGCCCGCATCTATATCAGGAAAAACAAGTACATTTGCCTTACCTGCCACATCGCTGCCTTTTGCTTTAGACGCACCAACAGAAGGTACAATAGCTGCATCTAGCTGTAGCTCTCCGTCTATTTTAATGTCCGGATATTGTTCTTTTGCTATTCTTGTGGCTTCACGCACTTTATCCACGTCCGGATGGGCGGCGCTTCCTCTGGTAGAATGGGAAAGCATAGCCACAATCGGCTCATCTCCCAGCAGAGATCTGTAGCTTTTTGCAGAGCTACCCGCAATAGATGCCAACTCTTCTGCCGAGGGGCTTTGCACCAATGCACAGTCAGAAAAAACAAAACCCTGCTCGTATCCGGGTACAATCATAACAAAAAAAGTAGAAACAAGTTTAGTTCCCGGAGCAGTTTTTAGCACCTGTAACCCCGCCCGCATAACATCTCCGGTAGAGTTAATGGCTCCCGCCACCATACCTTGAGCTATCCCTTTTTTTACAAGCATACAACCAAGATAAAGCGGGTTAGTTTCCAGTAGCTCTTTTGCTTGTTCCGGTGTTAGACCTTTGCTTTTGCGTATTTCCACCAAGCCCTCCACAAGGGAAGTCATGTCATATGTGGCAGGGTCAATAAATTGAACTCCGGGCAGTTTATAGCCCTCGGCATCACTTTCTTTGCCAACTAAAATGATGTTGCAGATACCTTCGGCAATTATTTCCTGTGCTGCCTTTAGCGTACGCTCGTCGTTTCCTTCCGGTAAAACAATAGTCACTTTTTTCGTTTTTGCCTGTTCTTTAATTTTTTGTAAAAAGTTCATAAGTTATCCTTTCTGGGAAATTGTTGCAGGAATTGTTATATGGCAATTCGCAAACATAGATTGTATTGTATATATACTATTATACCAACTTATAACAAAACTTGCAATATTTTAAATATCATAAATTTTTCGTTTAACACTTGACTTTATTGAAAAATTCTAAGATAATAGTATTGTTATGAAATTACTCATATTACCCATGCTTGGTTTTGGATTACTCCAACCTTTTCTCGGCTTGGGCATATAAACAAAGACATTTTTGGAGGAACAAAATGAAAACAAAAACAGAGATAATAGCACACTTTGGTAGAACAGAGCAGGACACGGGCTCTCCGGAGGTGCAAATTGCACTTCTTACAGAACGGATTAACCACCTTACCGACCATCTTCGTACACACAAAAAAGACCACCATTCTCGCCGTGGTTTGCTAAAAATGGTTGGTCAGCGTAAGGGACTGCTTAACTACCTGCGCAGAAAAGATATAACAAAATATAGGGAACTTATAGCCGAGCTTGGCCTAAGGAAATAGACTTTCTTTCAAACTACTCTAATTATAGCCGTTTAACTTAAAAATCGGCAAGCGATTTTTAAGTTAAACGCACGGTACTGAAAGTCTAATTAAAGGAGCTTTTTATGTATAAAAGTTACACAATGAACCTGGATGGGCGGCCTTTTTCGGCAGAAATCGGCAAACTTGCCGAGTTTGCAAACGGTGCTGTATTCATAAGATACGGCGACACCACTGTCCTTGTAGCAGCAACAGCGTCAGAAAAACCAAGGGATGGTATAGATTTTTTCCCTCTTTCTGTAGATTATGAAGAACGTGTTTATGCTGTAGGTAAAATACCCGGGGGTTTCATAAAACGAGAAGGTCGTCCAACGGAAAAGGCTGTTTTGGCATCCCGTCTTATAGATAGACCCATTCGCCCGCTTTTTCCGGAGGACTACCGCAACGACGTTTCTGTAGTGGCTACCGTTATGAGTGTAGACCAAAATCACAGCCCGGAAATTGCGGCGATGATAGGTTCTTCCATTGCACTCTCCATTTCCGACATACCTTTTGGCGGACCCACCGGTTCTACAAATGTTGGGTTGATAGACGACATGTTAGTAATTAATCCCGACGCTGCTCAAAGGGTAAAAAGCAAGCTGACTGTTACCGTATCATCCACAAAGCACAAAGTAATGATGATAGAAGCAGGGGCGGATCAAGTTCCTGAGGACATAATGCACAAAGCAATTATGCTCGCTCACGAAACAAATGTAAAAATAGTAGAATTTATAGAAAATATTGTTGCGGAAATTGGTAAAGAAAAACATTCTTATGAAAAACATACCGTACCCGAGGATTTTTATGCACTGCTAAAAGCCACCGTTGGGGAAGATGCCATGCAAAACGCAGTTTTTAAAGAAGACAAGCAGGAGCGGCAGCAGGCTATGAAAAAACTTTCCGAGGAAGCAACAGAAAAAATGCAATCTAAAATAGAAGACGGCACATTATCTGTAATATCCGAAGAATTTTCCGATCTCTTTTCCCAAAGTTTTTATAATTTCGAAAAAGAAGTTGTACGAAAAGCAATATTAAAAGACCACAAACGCCCGGATGGGCGTAGTCTTGATCAAATGCGTAAGCTAACAGCCGAGGTAGATACAATACCCAGAGTACACGGTTCTGCCCTGTTTAGTCGAGGGCAAACCCAGGTGCTGACCGTTACAACTCTGGCATCTATGGGAGAGGTGCAGGTGTTGGACGGATTGGACCTTAGCGAAGAGTCTAAACGGTATATGCACCACTACAATTTCCCGAGTTATTCCGTTGGAGAAACAAGACCGTCTCGCGGACCCGGCAGACGAGAGATTGGCCACGGTGCCCTTGCCGAAAAGGCACTAATACCCGTACTACCTACAGAAGAAGAGTTTCCTTACGCAATACGTGCCGTTAGTGAAGTCTTGGCATCTAATGGCTCCACTAGCCAAGGCAGTGTTTGTGCCAGCACCCTTAGCCTTATGGCTGCCGGAGTGCCTATAAAAGCTCCCGTGGCAGGCATTTCCGTTGGGCTCGTTACCGACTATGACAGCGACGATTTTGTTCTGCTTACCGATATTCAAGGGATAGAAGATTTTTTTGGCGACATGGATTTTAAAGTTGCCGGAACAGAAAAGGGAATAACGGCTATACAGTTGGATATGAAAGTGGCAGGTATTAGCGAGGAAATTATCGGCAGGTCTTTGGAAGAAACAAAAAATGCTCGTCTGCATATCCTGAAAGAGGTAATGCTAAAAGCGATAGACAAACCAAGACCAAATATTAGCGAGTTTGCTCCAAAAATTGCCATGCTAACAATAGATATAGAAAAAATGCCGGAGGTTATCGGTTCCAGAGGCAAGGTTATTAAACGCATAATAGAAGAAAGTGGTGTAGATAAAATAGACACGGAAGACGACGGTCGTATTTTTATCGCTCACACAAATATGGACAACGTAAACCGTGCTGTAGAAATTATAAAGGCTATAGTTATGGTGCCGGAACCGGGAGAAGTTTTTACGGGCAAAGTTACTCGTATACTAAATTTTGGGGCATTTGTAGAAATAGCACCGGAAAAAGAAGGGTTGGTACATATTTCCCAGTTAGACAAAAGGCGAGTAGCGAAAGTGGAGGATGTAGTAAACATAGGAGACATAATACAAGTGAAAGTGCTGGAAATAGACGACCAAGGCAGACTCAACCTATCAAGAAAGGCTTTGTTATAATGGAAATTATAAAATTAAAAAACGGTGTGCGGGTAGTAATGGAACATATGCCCACTTTGCGTTCCGTGTGCTTGGGTATATGGATAAAAACCGGATCACGATACGAAACCAGGAGTATAAACGGCGTGTCCCATTTTACAGAGCATATGCTTTTTAAGGGTACAAAAAAGCGTAGTGCAAAAGATATAGCAGACGAAATGGATGCAATAGGTGCTCAAATGAACGCATACACAACCAAAGAATACACATGCTATTATGCCAGAACACTGGACGAACATTTTGAAAAAAGTATAGATGTGCTTTCAGACATGTTTTTTAATTCTGTTTTTGATCCGGAAGAGATAGAAAAAGAAAAAAATGTTATACTGGAAGAGATAAACATGTATGAAGACACCCCGGATGAGGTGGCAAACGATATTATGCAGCATAATGTGTGGGTAGGGTATCCTCTGAGCTACTCCGTTTTGGGTATCAAAAAAAGCGTAAATTCCTTTAGTTCCCAAACTTTTATTGATTATTTAAAGAAAAGATATACACCAAAAAATATTGTGATTGCTGTAGCCGGCAGCTTTAACAAAGATAATACGTTGGAGCTTGTAAAACAATATTTTGAAGGCCACCAATCAAAAGAGGATGCTAGCTCCCCCGGGGCTACCACATATACAAAATCTATAGCAACGAAAGAAAAAGATATAGAGCAACTTAACATTCAACTTGGGTTCCCCGGGATAAGCATAAATGATGAAAGCATTTACGCCATGGGGGCATTAAACACCTTTTTTGGCGGCGGAATGTCATCTGTACTATACCAAAGTATACGAGAAAAACGTGGTCTTGCCTATTCGGTATATTCTTATAACTCTGCGTACGAAGATGTGGGGCTTTTTACAATTCATGCAAGCCTTGTAAAAGATAATGCCAAAGAGGTGTTAGCTACTGTTTTTGAAGAAATCGAAAAAATGAAAAAAAACAAAATAACATCGGAACAACTATCCAAAACAAAGGATCAGCTAAAAAGTTATTATATCCTCAGTTTGGAAAGCAGCAGCTCTCGTATGAGTAATATTGGTCGCTCCCTTATTATGCTGAATCGGGTGCTAACCCCTGACCAAATAATACAAAGAATAGACGATATAACTATAGACGACTTTTATCGAGTATTCGAGCAAGTGCTTGATCCGAAAAAAGCGAGCCTAAGTGTAGTGGGACCAATTCAAAACATGGATTTTGAGGAGATGCTTTGATATAACACTTTTATAACGCTTTTTATTGCTTTTATGGCAGTTACGTATTTAATTGTTCTTGTGAATTTTTTGGAACTGCTGAATCGCTGAAATCAAGGAAGCAATTACGCTTAGTAATATTTAAAAGGGCTGTACTAAGCGGAATTGCTATATATAGCAATATAGTATCTTTAAGGTTTATTATGAAAAACAGTTTTGCAAGATTTGCCCCTATCGACCTATCTAACCTTAGCAGCTATAGTGACAGAATATCAATTAGTCAGGTAATAGTCTTTTTTGGTCGAATGGGGATTACTTTTACAAAAACCACAATACAAAACTATGTAAGGGTGGGTGTTTTACCACCGCTAACAGAAAAACGCTTTTATGGAAAAAAACATATAGTGTTTTTAACTCTTATCTCATTTTTGAGAGAAATATATTCTTTAGATGAGATAAAAGCCATTTTTGCCCTTTTGGGCGATGTAGACGATCGGCTGACACTTGAAATATACAATACATATGTGTCGCTGTACCAAAAAGTGCAAGAAGAGTTTAAACTTACAATTAACTATATAGAGGAAAGCACAGAGCAATCTCACAAAAACTTCCCTACTTTGCAAAGTTTTGTTTTTGCTCTGCTTATTTCTACTATTGGGACGGCTGCAAAAGCCTCTGTTTTGGAGATATGCAATGAACAATGAGTGCTTTAAAAATTTTTTATCAGGACTAGACAACTTCGAGTTAGACGTATTTATATACAATCCAACAGACAAAAAAATACTGTATGCTAACAAGAGTTTTACAAGCAACAACAAACTTAATATTGGTGACGACATAACAGAAATTGTGGCAAAAAAGCATGTTTACGTGGAAAGCCAAAATAAATGGTTTAACATAAACAGCGGCGATATAACTTGGCATGGAGATGGTGAACCAATGCCTGCTGTTTTTTGCCTTAGTTTGGATATTGTTCAAAACCAAAGAGCCACAGAGATGCAATGGGAAAGTGTTCTGCTCCAAATGCCCGGCAGGGATAGCCTTAGACTAATGATAGACAAATTGCTAAAAGAAGAAATTACAGACTATTGTCTGGTTCTCTTAAACCTAAATTTCTTTAATAAAATAAACGTTTCTTATGGTTATGAATATGGGAACACAATTTTGTTGGAAATTCACGAGTTTTTAAACAAATTTTCTGCCATGGGTAGTTTTTTTGTTATGGATGGCAACCAATTTGCAATAATTATCCCCGAAGTACACATGGATGATTTTTTGTGGCAGGTAACGGAACGTTTTCGAGATTCTTGGGTTGTTTTAGAAGGTATAGAGCAGTTTATAAATGTAACTATGGGTATTATAAAGCTAGATAACCCAAAAGAAACTGCAAATTCTTATATACAGAAAGCTGCGTCAACGTCTAAAGAGGCCAACTTTATAGAAAGCAATGCCGCATATTATGAAGAAAAAAACACAGAATACATAAGAAATGAGCAATTGGAATACCATTTGCGTCGTGCAATCCGTTACGATATGGAGAGTTTTTTGGTTTTCTATCAACCCCAGGTAGATGGTAAAACAGGGAAAATCACCAGTTTTGAGGCCCTATCCCGTTGGGTGGACAAAGAAATAGGATTTGTTTCTCCTGGGGATTTTATAGAACTTGCAGAATATTTAAATCTGATTAATATTATAGATCTGAATGTGCTGCGTATTGCTACAAGGTTTGCAAAAAAGTTGCATGACAGAGGTTATTTCATAAAAATAAGTGTTAATATTAGCGCTAAACAGCTTCACGGCAAAGATTTAGTGGAAAATATACGAAAAATTGTGGAAGAGGCCTATCTGGAATATTCTTATGTGAATATAGAGATAACAGAAACAAGTGTTATGGCAGATATAGACGAAGGTGTACGGCAAATAAACGCACTAAGGGCTTTAGGTTTCGGGATACATTTGGACGATTTTGGCGTGGGACACTCTTCTTTAAATTCGCTGAAAGATATACCTGTTACAGAAGTAAAGATTGACCGCAAGTTTATAGGCGAAATGTTATATATAAAATATTCCTACACATTTATTAAATCTATTATAAACCTGTGCCATAGCACCGGGCTTGAGGTGTGCTGTGAAGGTGTTGAAACACGAGAGGAGTTTTTGGAGCTTCGCAAGCTAAACTGTGATTTGATGCAGGGTTATTATTTTTCATCACCTTTGCACCAAGACATGGTTATGGACATAATAGACAAAGATTTTTTGACATCCGATGAAACTTAACATATACGGTAAAAAGTCTGTGTAACCGCTATGATGGGTACACAGACTTTTTGGTTTATGGGTCGGAGTTATCTTATATCCATTTAGCTATTTAACTCACAAATATTCACAACCACCTCTGCGGCTTTTACCATATACTGTATCGGTATATATTCATACGGTCCGTGAAAGTTATATCCCCCACAAAAAATATTAGGGCAAGGAAGTCCCATGCGAGTAAGCACACTACCGTCGGTTCCGCCCCGCATTATTTCTTCCGTTACTTTTATCCCTGCTTTTTCCATAGCACTTTTTGCTAAATCAAGAATTTTTGGGTTTTTGTCCAACTCATCTTTAAAATTAAAGTATTGATCATGAATTTCTATTTCCAACCTACCGTCATGCTTTTTGTTGAGTTCATCAACTATATTTTGGGCAACTTTTTTGCGGTTCTCAAACTTTTCTTTGCTGTGATCACGAATGATGTAGTGCATAGTAGTTTTTTCTATCTCCCCTTTTATTTTAGAAAGCATAAAAAAACCTTCGTAACCATCGGTTTTTTCCGGCACTTCATCTTTTGGGAAAGCGTTTATAACGTCTGCAACAATAAGATTTGCATTTACAAGAATATCCTTTGCGGTGCCCGGGTGTACACTTTTGCCCTTTATCTGTATTTTTGCATGGGCGGCATTAAAGCAATCTGTCACAATGTTGCCGTAGCCGGCACTATCCAACGTGTAGGCAAAATCTGCCCCAAAACTAGCCACATCAAAGTTTTTAGCTCCGGTTCCTATTTCTTCATCTATTGTGAAAGCCACTTTTATATCTCCATGCTTTATTTGAGGGTTTTTCAATAAAAACTCCATAGCAGCCAAAATCTCCACAATTCCTGATTTATTGTCTGCCCCAAGCAAAGTAGTACCATCTGTTACGATAAGGTCAAGGCCTATATTGTCGTTTAGGCTGGGAAATTCGGTGGGTGAAAGTGTAAGCCCCGCACCAAGGGCAATATCTCCCCCTTTATAGTTTTCTACTATTTTGGGATTCACATTTTTGCCGCAAAAAGCGTCAGATGTATCCATATGAGCTATAAATCCAATTGTAGGTACAGTTTTATCCGTGTTTGACGGCAAAGTGGCAGTCACAAAACCGTAACGATCCTTTTTTACATCACTAAGCCCCAAAGCCTTGCAATCTTCTGCTAAAATATCTCCGAGTGCAAGCTGCCCGGGGCTGGATGGGCAAGTGGTGGAGCCGGGATTTGCTGTAGTTTCTACTTTTATATATTTTATAAAACTGTCCACCAGGTATTTTTTGTTAATGTTCACAGTAAACCTCCTATTTTCACAATGAATGGTCTCTAATATATGAAGTCTCCTTTCTCTACATCCATATCCAAAAACATGTAGCAAATGTACTTTGAAACCATGGATGCGGAGGGAAGCTCGTCGCCAAGGGGTGTAAGGGCGTTGTGACTGACAGCATTCACGGATTGAAAAGATATTTGCTATACCGCTTTTTGTAGCAACTGCTCGCATTCTTCTTTTAGAATACTTTTTCCTTCTCCTTTGTTTTTTGCAAACAAACAGGACTACACAAAATACAATCTTTTTTGATTTTATAGATTTGTAGCTTATTCCATGATAACGTTAGCTATATCTTGCGGAAAAACAGAAATATGGTCATAATCATCTATTCCTATCTCTACATCAACAAGGCAAATATCTGGATTTTTAAAAACTTCCATAACGACACCTTTGCGACCGTCTTTTAGAAGTATACTATCATATTCTTTTATCAACATATTTATCTCCTATCTTTTGGGAAAGCTGTTGTTAACCTCATTTCGCCATTTGTTTTATCATCAATCCAAGCTGTTAAGACTGTGGCAGTTTTTCCGTTTGGACCGGTTAAATCCATAAAAACATTGTAACGCATACCATGTCCATCATCTCCAATTACATCAGCAGGAAAATTAGGTAGATTTGTGTAAATATTATTTATAAGTTCATCTGCATTATTTAGATTATAACCCAAAGCACTTTGAAACATACGTGCCTTGTTATTAGGTTTTTCATGGTCTAAAGCATACTCTGTAAACTTTTCTCTTGGTATAACCGCTTTTTCATATCGTGGTAATGTGTTCATAGAAATTTCCTCTGTTTCTATTATACCATGATTACCCCCATCTTGTGAAGAGTTTACAAAAATTTTAAACGGCAAAAGTGTGAAAGTCTTTATCATGATAAGAACTGCAGGACAGCCGCGTCATCTCGGCTTACTTAGAGATGATTTTTAGTTGTAATTATCATATTGTACAAAAAAATGGATAATAATCGAATTTTTTAGGTGCTTTTGCCTATTGTTTTTTTTTTTTTTTTTTTTTTTTTTTTTTTTTTT
>JGI24700J35501_10930198_pt1 | contig 12047 bp, 7 predicted proteins | sample TergutTh196P1_FD_35501 | JGI IMG/M metagenome (IMG submission 35501) | reverse complement strand
GTGCTGTACTTCTTTGAGTGATATCAGGGGAAGAAGATTGGTAAAGACACACTTGCATGGACATGGTCTTCTAAGTGTCAAGAGAATTCCTTACACATAATTTCAATGATATTCAGTACTTCAGAAAATTCTCAAGACATTAAACTCTAATCAAGAGTTAGCAGCATTACATATCTGTGTCACCTTGTAATCCATCTGCTCAGAGCAGTTGAAGACATAAACTGTGATACCAAGGGCACGACCCAAATCTTTGGTCGTCTCTGTCTTTCCTGTACCTGCTGGGCCTGCTGGACCCCCACCCATCACCAGATGCAAAGACTGCAAGTATAGGTATACTAATCAAATCATTTTCAAATACATCAAAATCTATTTCCATATTTCATAATCATACACCTTTGTTTAAAACTAAGAGAATTAGACAAGAAAGCAGTGTGAATAATCTTCAATGTGAAAACGTTAAATGTTTTACAAAGAAGAGAGTAGTAATTTACCACAACACAGACCCACAAAAGAGAAACAGGCCTATACATTTCATTCACACAATAAGATTTCCTCAGTGCAGTAGAACTACCTCAACATTTGTTCCTCATACTGTTTCTCAGGTGCCCACAAGAGCATCAGCATTTCTTGACATATATATTTACCTTTGTTAGTGCAGATTAAATATAAACACTACTTACTAATTGAAATAAACACATATGGTGTTAAGGCACACTATAAATATGATGTAAGTGATCAACCCTCTCCATTCTGTGTTTAATTTAGAAAAGTAAACACTTTCTGTATTATTATCACAGTTTTGTAAATTATTCAGTTTCATGGTAATTACACTTTACATTCATGAAAAACCACAAATGAGTCATAGAATAAAATCAACAAATACATTTTAACTCTTTAAACACCGAGTTCAATCCCATTTGTAAGTCCCAGCTCGCTGAATTATTCTGCGGGGTATTTAAATTTTGCGCATGCTTTTCAAAAAACCTAAACATTTTGAGAATTAAGCAGGATAAATTTATGAAAGATAAAGCACTGTGTGGGGAAGGAAACATACATTGCTCAGTATGCCTTACAAATGCTGTAATATCCTTATTTCGTAATTAAGAAGATAGGTTTCTAAAAACTTGTAAATATCAATGTTCTTTTATTTACACTGTGGTCAAGGCTTCAACTGTTTGTAAGGAGGATGGATGAAAAGATGTCTTATAAGTTGTCCTTTGTGTGGTAATCCATGAAACAATTTCGGTCCACACAAAGTGCCATGTCACACTTAACACATTTGGACATCACTGTTCACATCACGCCCCTCGCAGAACACACGTGACATCACCGTTTGATGCGATTGAGGCCAGGCCAGTGTTTACTGTGACAAGTGTCCAGTCTTCCAATATCAGTAGAAGCTGGGACTGGTCTCCCTACATGCATGGACGTTCATGGCTCACATCCAGCCCATGCCAGTATCTCTCTGATAAAGGCAAGTCAAAAAACTCTGTGTGAGATTTCTTCCCACTACATGAAGATAAAAGGATGTAACTGTTGAGAGTGGCAAGGTCTAACAGGTGGAAAAACAGCTTTTTTGTACACTTCCATGTTCGATGGCTGGCCGTGTAGCTATTGGCCATCCTATCTGCATTGTCAACATGCTCCATGTGATGGTTATAATCCGCCACAATTACCAGCTTTATCGCATTCCTGTGTTCATCATGATAATTGCCTTCTCTGGGTGGATCGTGAATGTTTATCAGGAGGCACATGTCTCTCTTGTCCCTCCACACCACAGCTGTCACGTCATCCCTGGTCCTTACTCGAATGTCACCATGTTTCAATCTCAGTGTCTGGGGTTTGAGGTCCTTGGGCATGCCCTTTCTATGTAGCCTCACTGTCCCACAAAAGGAAAGTTTTTCTGGGCCAAGTTGTCAAACAGGTCAGGGGAGGAAGAGAAGTTGTCCATGTGCAGTTTGTGGCCAAATTCTTCTACCACTTTTGTCAGATTAGTCACTGTAGCATAGGTTGCTGTCATTTTTGTGCCGCCATTTGTGTCTTTACCGAGGTAAACATTCATGTCATACGTGTAACTACTATGGTTGCATAGATTGAACATTTTGATGCCGAAATGTTTGCGTTTTTTCGGGATGTACTGCTTGAAGACTACCTTTCCCTTGAATTTCACAATGACTTCATCTACTGCCAAAAGTTCAAAAGGGTTGTAAAATTTTCAAAAGTTCCTCAGAATTTCAAATAAGTCTCATATTTTCCACAGTCTGTCATCTGTCCTGTCAACTCCATTCCTATTATTGCCCATGAAATGCAGAAAGTGTAGTATGTGATAATACCTAGCATGTATCATCATTTGCCCATAGAATGGACAGCAAAGCTGTTCTATTTCGTAAATCGTCCTCCAGTCTGTCTTGAACTGTATGTCCCATCTGCACTGTCAGAGCCAAAAACATAAACATTTCTGCTCTTGTCACCTCACGATGGGGAGACAGTCCATTGTCAGAATTGTCTAAGAACTGGTAGTAGTAGCAATTCATCTCCACAACCAGCAAAGTAATAAATTCCATGGAGAACAGAAGCAGAACGCTAAGTGGAGTGGACTCTCTCGTTATGTGTGCAGCTACACTGCTTTCCCCATTGGGAGCCCCAATAAAGGTATGCACTACACACCTTTGGGGTTTAGGGGGCAGTGTTCACTGAGAGGGTTGCGGCTGTTGACCTGCCACATTACCAACATCATCCTCATCTTCAGATCTGCTGACAGAAAAATCTGGACTTGGAGGCTGCGAACTGCTAGACTGTCATGAAGGTGGGTGTGGCTCCTCTTCATCCTCCGTATCAGCAGATGTGTAATATTTCTCCTCGTTGCTGTCCGAATCCATTACAATTTCTCGTGTTTGATTCTAAGACTGCAGACGAGCCCATTTTGCACACAAAACCTCGCCATATTGCATTTTGCAGAAAAATATAGCACAACTACCATGTACGACAGTAAAATCTAAACTGACAGAAGTCAAACATCTGCAAGGTACTTGATGGAAATGTTCCCTTCCCCTACCTAAGAACCCTTACTCCACTGCCTGTTAATAATATCACTAAGTTTTATGACCTAAACATTCTATTCCATTTACTAAATGCAAGACTTAACTAATTGCGCAGTATCTCCTCAATTCTTATGAAACTTATACATTCATGGCTAATTAGGGTCTCAGTAGCTGACGAAGTGTTTACACACAAATGACACAGGATGCCTTTCACGATTGATTCAGTGTTGAGACATTGTGCCATCATATACATAGAGAGGGCTTTCAGCATTGTCAAACATAGGTCATTAAATAATACATGTTAAAATTACTGGCATTATTAGGAGCTCACCATATTCTCCACGTTAGCAGGGTATGGGAAAGTCAAAATTATATTTGCCTTGCAAGATATTAGGTTTTTGCAGTGTGGTACGTGTGGTTTGTGTTCTTCTCGGATATGATGTTGCATCACTGTGTAACTGTTTCTGAGTATTCTGAGACCACTATGTTGTCTCAAAATGTCAGGAACCACAATTACCCAGTGACATGACATCATATCCCAGAAGTACAAAACCTTCAGCTACATCACCCATAAACATTTTGTTTGAACCATCAAAGGGTGGCAGGGAATTTATTTGTGCTGATGTAATCAAACATCACACATTACGAGAAAAATTAAATTGTGTTTCTGAGAAAATAATCTTCTTCGGGTATACAACAAAATATTAACATTCTGTTCAACACATGGGTACACTTCCAAGCAAATATAACCCCTGTCCTCATTCCTCCTCCATCACCACCTGATTGAAGCGCTACAGTGCATACAGTGAAACAAGGGTGAGAGTTCTGACCTGCGTGAGTGTTATGTAGCATCTGTCAGTAAGAGGGGTGATAACAAGGCGTGGTGTATTACCCAGGTATTCATAACTGTAGCGGAACTGGGCATCACAAATATTTGCAAAACAGTCACATTCCTTCTCGTCCCATCTGCACAGAGATAAACATTGATGCATACACAGAAAATTCAAATAAATTCATAACTATGGCAAGCTTTTAAAATTCAGTGACACAGTTGAGGTTAAAATTATACAGAAATAAGTTGTTATAATGTGGAGTCATTAAATTGAAACATGAAAGAAGGCATTTGTTTATTTGGTATGAAAACTTTGGGTCTAGCTCCACAGAATTCAGCTTCTCAGTCAGGGACTGTTCTAACTGAAACTGATACTTTAACTACACGTCATCAAAACTCTCAGCTGTACTCAGTAAAAATGCTGCAGGTAAGGTCACTTAAATTAACTGCTTTATGTTATGTCATGAATTGTGACTATCTCACATCATATTCATTCATACAGTGCCACTGTTTGTTCACTGCAGTTTGTGGTGGTATACTGAGGGTGGGAATGTATCATGGGTGGAAGTAAATTAAAAAATTGTATCATAGGGAACTTCTGTTAACAGACTTCCATGGGCATTAAGACAGGGTGGCTACATTGGTGTTTTTATTTTGTTCCTGTGTGTTGTGCAACCACCAGCTACACTGCGACTGTAATTCTTTAGTTCCATTACATTCCCAATTAGTGAATTATTGCTCAAAAATGTGACAGTGAAAGCAATTGTTACCTGTGCCTTAATTGAGACTGCCATTGAAATGCTGAAGCACTTTCTATTTTGTTTTGAATGAACTTGTAAACCACATCACGGGAATGTACATCTATGGTACAGATCGTCATTATCTTCTGTCTGTCCTGCTTAGTCAATTCACCAAGCAACAATGTGATTAGTGTACTCAGTTGTGATACCTGTAAATATAACCATACACCATAGCAACACCTCTATTATGACAAGTACACCTTTGAAGACACTACAATTTAACCCCACAAGTGGAAAGTAAAATTTTTTTGACAGATAAGGTAAGTGAGAAAATACTTGGGCTTTCAACCATTCTTTGTTCCAAGAAAGTAGATGCTGAACCCTACAAATAGCACATTATTATTGTTAGCAAATCCTGTTCAATGAGTGCAACTGTCACTAACATTTCTTAAGTTAAGTGTATATAAATTGCACTTTTTTTGTAAGAAGTCTTATCAATATTTCAGAAAACTGTATTGCCACTTATGGCATTACAATTAGTATCAGTAATAACCTGTAATATACACTGTCATGCACTTGGCTGGTATGTTGTCTGTTAACAGTCTCAGTCAATGACTCAGTATGGCTCCCACATAAAAGAAAATATGGAACATACATAAAGTATAAATGAGGCAGCATAGGTCTGGTAAAAATTTAATCAGCAAATTCTTTACCATCAAGGAATCATACTATGCAGAACAAAGTCTCTGTTCACTTCTTAATTTTGTAAATATTCATCATCATCATCTTCAAGCACCATTTCTATTTTATACAGGTCAGTAGTTAAAAGGTATCCAATCCTGTCTAGCCTTCCGCTGTTCAGCTTCTTGCCATACTTTCTTCTTTATTCTTTATTTCTTCTGGTAACCTGACAGGATGCTTTTGAAGACAATGTAAATACATAAATACACAGCTTTCTCCTTATAGATTTAAAATTCCCCTATCAGAAATACACTAAGAAATAAGTTATGTCCATCAAAATGTGGATGTCATACACAAACTTATCAGGTTGTGTATGACTCATTTCTGGTAGCAGAGGAACAAAGCGTTCCCCTACATTACACTATTTAAAGGCTTTTTCACATATACAAACAAGACTTCAGAACAGTCCACTTTCATAAGATTTGTGCAAGAGAAGTAAATTGTTTTTAGTGAATATGAAGTATAGCATAACACAGAGAGTTTTATTGTAAAAACCTAGACTTGAAGGAACCCTATAAAGAGTGTCACAGGAAGTTGAGAAGTCACTTTCCCAGGATTTCAATTCCTCCAAAATCAACATTACATACACTGATTGATACATTTTGAACATGAGACTCTTTGTTTGAAAATAAATAAGAGAAAACAAAATGTGTTCTTTCAGATGAAATATTGTTTAACAGTGAAGTATACTAAAAAGTATGTCCACAAAAGTCATTGTCATGGGAGAATAGTTTTGTGAAGCAGTGTGTGATTGTGAAGTCAAGCAGTCATGTAAGCATTTCAAATAACAGATAATAGTTGAGAGGTGAATGCTGGAGTACGATTTTCTGTCAGTGAGTTAAGAATAACTGAATGCATCTTCTTCTTAGACACAATAAATTCAGATATGTGAAGTGGACAAATTCTTGTACTGTTTTTTTGCAAATTTAAGTGAGGTGCAGGAAGAATATAAGTTCTGTCAGCAAGACAGTTCAACTGCACAGAGCCAATAATTAAATTTGCAGAACTGAAGAATTAGTAATCTTTGTGGGCTGCTCACTCAGTCAGTCTGACCCACTGTGACTGTTATTTGTGGGGATGTTTCAAAGACAATTTTACGCAAAACAACCATAACACACAAAACATACAAAACATGCAAAACATACAAAACACACACAACCTTACATCATCCAGCACATATTACTGGAATTCTCAAGACAAGAAATTAAAACACTTCTTAATCGTATGTTCACCAGGTGCAAAGAATGCCTGAGAGTTGAAGGTCACTTATAGCACCTGTGGCAAGTTTTATATCACATATTGTTAATGCAGGTTCGATGTGCAAGTTCTGTATTAAGTTGGACAACCTGCAGTAAATAATAAAGATACTCACAACATACTCTTACATATTATATTTTTGTATGTTGCTGAACTCTTATCACAAGTTGATCCGTAAAAAATATTTTTCTCATAAGATATGTGGAATGACTGAATGTAAAATGCATACATATACACAACAGACCTATTCTCTTCCCTGCAGCATCCTCTGTTCTCTTCTACCTTGCTTCTCAGTAACAAAGTTTCTGGTTACTGGTCTTCCTCCACATAATTTGGGATGATATGTGTGTCATACATAACATTTATTATAAAAACTTACAGGTTCACACTCACTAGGTTTCAGTATGATTGTACCATCCTCAGGAGAAATACCTATTACCATGTCATAAATTATTCTAAATAATATGTATTGTAGCCATTATTACAATAAGGGTTAAAAGAATCTTAGAATATTAAATTAGGAGGTGTGCATTCCATACAGCAATAATTTGCTTCAGAGTTTTCCTTTTCAATCAGATTCACTAACTTTGTTATATTTTCCATCCCACTGTCATGGCACATAAGACTGTCTTCATGGTTATTATTCTTTATTGCACTGCATGGCACTAATATTGAGAAATGCTAGTGAATAAAAATGTTAGTCTGGTGCTACTGTTGTGAATCCATTAAGGTTTGATGCACAATGATATTATTATCACTAATAGTTTAAGTTCTTGTATGGTTATATATTCTTTTACAGTGTGCGTTTATTACACTCATATTCAGCCACATTCTTTGTGCTGTTTTCAGACCAGTCCTTATTCACAAATTTCATAACAACCCTTCCCGTTAAGTCATTCACATACAAAATCATCTCTCATGCAAGACTGAAGTTACAGATCTGAAGCTCTCCATTCCTCCCTTTTAAATGCAATTACAACAAGCAACATTAACATTCAAAATCAGAGGAGAAAACATTTAGACGAAATTTATATAATGCACGCTGGCAGGTCAGTTTTACAGTCAAGACTAAACTGGCACAGCCTGGAATGGATGCAAGGTTGAATAGGGTCAGGAGGGAATGTAAATTTTTGGCACAAAAGTTACAGTACCAAAACATTCACCATTCATTACTTCAGATTCTTATTACCTGTCAGCTGAAAATTTTGCTCATGTGCAGAGTGCATACTAAAAATTGGCTTAGTTTAAAAATACAAGACACAAATCACTGATGTCCTAAAATCTGGCAACTCAGTCATACTAAATTTTAACACAATCTCCATGCAGTATCATAAAAATAAAATCCAGCACCTGTTTCTTCTGGTAGTCCTTGATGGCATTTTCATACCCTTCCTCAAGGCGTGAAAAAGCTATGTTGACCTCTGTAGTCCACCAGATCTGAGTCCCACAGAGAGACACCTGTGCTGGGTAGTCAAACAACCACTGTTCACGGGGTTTCTCCTCATAAGCCACAACAGCCTCAGAAAAGTAATGGCGCAGGGAAGTACGCATAGAATCTTGTAAACGATTTAACCACACCTCTACCTAGGAAACAGATATGAATATCTTAAATAATCTAAAAACGTGTTAGGAAGCGTTCCAAAAAGCATCATTATTTCAAAAAAAACTTGAAACAAATGTAGCTGCCCAGTTTTATATGAGTACAATTGCCATGGAACTTAAATCACAGTGACCATGAACTAATTAACAAGTGTTGCTACTCCTAGGGTTAACATACAAGTAGAATTTTAATCATACTACCTATATATACCTTCACCAATTCAAGAAATTTTACCTTATTGCACATCTGTTTATAACTCTGGGCTGAGCATGGAAGTATCGCAAAAGAAACTGATATATCCTTCACCATGCATGTGTCTGTTTAAAAACATTTAGATTAAACAATTCAAAAGCAAGATTCATTCACCCACATAATCTGGAAATGTATATTATACAAAAAAGGATGACCATTGGTAGGATTTAGATGGATCATGAGGCATGCCACAAAATGATGTTGGAACATACAGAAATAACACGAGGTTGTTAGCTCAAATTTTCAAATATTCACAGATGATGCATACTGGTCCACTGCAGTCAGTCTCATGGCTGAACTCCACATATTCACCATCTTTAGCAATCATGCCTTGTGCTTTCTTCTGCAGTGTGCCATTTGTATCTGTGTTGAATTTTAGGTGTGCCATAGAGTCAAACAACTTGGTCAGGTGTCTGAAATAGAACCGCATTTGTCATTCTTTGAAGACCAGTTAATGCCAGTCATAAAATAATATGTAGAATACTTCCACCAGTCACATTAAAGAATTCAGTCTTTAATAAGGATTAATTAGTTCATTAAATGGTAGGTTAATATATGCTATTACATATTAATTTTCAATGTCAACATTTTCTTGAGTTGCTATATTCGGAATTCTTGTAATTTGTATGGTTTATTGGCTTCTATCAACAATAACTAACTTTCCATTTCTCTTATAATTTACAAGTTACTGTATGTTATTTATATTAATTACACTCATTACTTTCATGCCAAAAATTAATAGAAACTATTTACTCTTACTGAAAAGCTGAACATACCTTATTCTCTGTTAACAAAATCCAAATTAATTTTATATAAGAAATTGAAAAGAAACATCAGCAGCAAAACCTGAAATTTTGATAAGAATTCTCAGAAGTAAAGACAAAGGAAAATAACAACACATTTGTTGTCCAGAAAACAATGTCTAACTCTTGAAATGAAAGTGGATTTCATATCAATAGAGATGCAAAATATAAGTCACAATATGAAGCACGCATTTACCTTGCAACAGTCTGCGGCTGATTTCCATTGGACAGTACATCAAGGAGGTCAGCAGATGACACAAAGTAGAAACGAGGAAAGGCCAGACGTTTGGTTTCCAAATACTGAGCTAGTGCTTTCTCACATAACGTTAACTCCTTCTGGAGGACTTCAAGATTTTGACTCAGCCCATCTCTGCTTGTTGCCTCCAGTACATTGGGAGTCAATTTCATTTCGTCCATCATTGTCTGACAAGAAGGAAGTAAATATGATTTGAAGCTTTCACAGTGAGTGAATACATATGTCTGCTCAGGTGTGCAGCAACATACACAATGAATTACATACACAGAATTTCACAGTATGGACACAGCAATCAACAGGCCAGCGTCTGATTATGGTATTCCAAAATGTAAACAGTTTTACATAATAATGGTAACACAGTGATCAATAAATATGTTACACAGGCAAATTTTTAATAATCTTTCTCAAAAAGGGTTTAACACATCATCCTGTAATACATGCACTCTTTAAGACAGCAAGGATTACTGATTCTGTGATTAGCTGATGTTTAAATATACTGAAAAAGAAAAATAATGCACAGTAGAATACATATAAAACAGAACTGATGAAATAACTACACATTTTTTCATCAGAACACTTCTCTCTCCTAGGCATGAGAATTGGAGACTAACATAATATTACTTCCAACAAATGACAACTAAAATGAAAAGAGAAAGAGAAGAAAATAATTAAATGGACAAAACAGATAGTCTGACTATTTACATCCCTATAATTATCTTCCATAATTTTAAAGTTACTGGCTCAAAATGGAAGAAACAGAACGTGCAAGTCAATGACTGTTAAAAAATTCAAAGTCTACTGCAAGTTTCTCCACAATGACAACACTGTCCTGGATGAATATTTTCTAATGGCCTTTAAGTTTTTCCAAACACCTTTAAAGATACAGAGAACAAATTCTGTTACTCGCTTACAGGTTTAGAAACTTCAATTCTTGCCCCATCATTCCCTTGTCCTGCTTCACCACTGAATAAACTGCCTAAAAAAGTAATAACTATATTTGAGTGACACCCGGTTTGAATCTTGGCCAGGATACTAATTAATCCTGATTGAGGTGTCTTGTGGTTTTTCTCAGTCCCTCCAGGTCAATGCTGGGATACCGTGGAACAGGCTATGGCCACTTTCTACCCAATTCTCTTAAGTTCACCCATCATGATAATCTATTCCCACTACCAACACTAAATAACCATTACAGTTGATACTGTGTCATTAAATAACTTATGATCTACCCCGCCATCCACGCAATGAAGCATCCATCTATCCATCCATACAAATGCATCATGGTCTTATCCTCCATTTTTATATCACAAAACTTTACTCTAACCTTAAAATCTGTATCAATTCTGCTAAAGCGCTGTGAATCCTCAGGCAGCTGCACCTTGATATCTTCAGAGCTCATGAAGATAGACTCCAGATGAGTCCACGTGCGCTGAACTTCAAACCATACGGTGATCACCTGATCAGCATGGCACAACTTTGTCTGCCACGCAGAAACCTCTTCTAAGAAGTGTGCAATAAACTTAGATGTGATGAGATTCTGTAGCTGAACCTGTAACACCACAACACTACTTATCCTTTGTTCAGCTTCCTTCACTATCATTTATAGCCAGGCTTAAACATGACACTTCTAGCAATTCATATGCAACTCCAATTAGAACAGAGATGAAGATAAGTAAAAAGATATTAATACAACCTTTTTAAAAAATGACAACATGAAGGTAATTTTCTGTCCATTGCTCCCTGATATCTGCATGAGCATTGCTTTTTCTGAAGATTTCCTGACTTCACCACTTTGTCCTTCTGATGATGAAGATATGTAATACATTACAATATCTTAGTGTATGGTGCAGTGGAAGGGACCGTTTGCCACCTAGTCAACCTTCAAATATTCAGTGGTAACTATACATATGACACCAACTGTTGCAACAAAGAAACTGAATTTTGTGAGATTTTCTGGGACTTACCAGTGGTGTAAATGAGCTCTTTCCTCTCTTGGTATGTTGTGTGGCATTGGTAGGTACTTTGTTACCAGCGTTTCAGGACAAAGTATCAGGTCCATTTTCAAGGGTCTTCTAGCACTGCTTTACCCTTAAAGGTGGGACTGATATGTTGTCATGAAACACTGATAATAAACTACCTACTATTGCCACGCAACATTCCAGAAGAGCAAACATCTCAAACTGCACCTTCCCACACAGCGTACTTAAAGTGATGAATAAAGCTCAAAACAACATCATGTATTTCCATATTAAACAGTAATAAAATGATTTTATAGTGGACACAGATTGTGATTTCTGGGAGGAATTGGATTTATATAGATAATTTTGAAGACTGATGATTGTAGTATTTACAATGAATATGAGAACTCTAAATTTAATGTGGTTTTGACCGTGCATCGTCGTTAATATGTGGAAATAAAAACTCCAACAGAACAACCAGAACACAACTGCTAAAGCACAATGACCAACAGACTACAAACCAGGTATGTAACATGCTAAGAACAATCTTAAGACAAAACTACTTTGCAT
>JGI24700J35501_10930199_pt1 | contig 12049 bp, 9 predicted proteins | sample TergutTh196P1_FD_35501 | JGI IMG/M metagenome (IMG submission 35501) | reverse complement strand
AAAGAAGTTTTGCCGCAGGGGTAGGTTTTGGCACTATCATCCACATAAACAATTCCTTTTTTATAAACCCTCAATTAAACACTTTGAACACGATTGGTAGAAACGGCAGCCATCTTTTAAGCTTTGTTCCCAATGTTGGGTTTAATCTCAGCGAAAGTATCAGCATAACGCTTGCGCCCTCGCTTACATGGGCGTACAATTTTTCTAGCCGGGAAGTGCAGCAGCCAGCTTTCAGCATATTAAGACATAACATCAACTCAAGTAACGACATTGTAATAGGGGCAAGGGCGGGTATCCGTTTTCGATTTTAGTGATAAATCTCACGGAAAATGTGCCGGTTCTTCTGTAAAATATGCTTAATCGAAGTGCAACAGGCTCGTTTGAGAGAATTGTTGCCAACAAATTGGAGGGTTAAGCTATGAAGAAAATGTTTTGTTTCCAGTGCGAACAAACAGCAGGCGGAAAAGGCTGTGCCGCAAGCGCAGGGGTTTGCGGTAAAGCCGGCAGTGCCGCATTGTTAATGGACGATCTAACCGGGGCAATGATTGGGCTTGCGCGAGCAGTCAGCAGTCATGCCGGCGGCAAAGTGTCCGGGGCGGTTTACAAGCTTTTAGTTGAAGGCTTGTTTGTAACAGGCGCAAACGTGAATTTTGACGATGCCGCTTTGCAAAAATGTATCGAAAAAACAAGAAGCGAAGCGGCAAAACTTGGCGCGGCAGAAGAATATGCTTTGCATACGCTGTGGGAAGCAAATGAAGATGTTCGCTCTTTAAAGTCTCTTTTGTTATTTGGCATCCGGGGCATAGGGGCTTATGCACATCACGCTCTAGTGCTTGGTTACGAGAACCAAGAGATTGGGGAGTTTCTTGTCAAGGCACTTGCCGGCATTGGCGAAAACGGATACGGCATGACAGAACTGCTACCACTTGCAATGGAAGCGGGCAAGGTGAACCTTATTTGCATGGAATTGTTGGACAAAGCAAATACGGAAAGCTACGGAACCCCAAAACCGACAACCGTGCCGTTATCGGTGGAAAAAGGCCCCTTTATCATAATAAGCGGGCACGATCTTCATGATATGAAAATGTTGCTGGAACAGACAGAAGGCAAAGGTATAAACATTTACACCCACGGCGAAATGTTGCCAGCGCACAGTTATCCAGAATTGAAAAAATATCAGCACTTAAAAGGTAACTTTGGAACAGCTTGGCAGAATCAACAAAATGAATTTGATGGTGTTCCCGCGCCGGTATTATTCACAACAAATTGTCTAATGCCGCCAAAACAAAGCTACGCCGACAGGGTTTTTACAAGCTCCGTTGTCGGCTATCCCGGCTTGCCCCACATTGGAGAAAAAAAAGATTTTTCGCCAGTGATTGAAAAGGCACTCGCTCTAGGCGGATATGCCGAGCAAAAAAATATGACCGGGATAAATGGCGGAAAAGAAGTAACAACAGGCTTTGCTCACGGGGCGGTATTGTCCGTTGCCGGCACGGTAATCGATGCGGTTAATAGCGGGGCGATACGACATTTCTTTTTGGTTGGCGGTTGCGACGGCGCAAAGCCCGGCCGCAATTACTACACGGAGTTTGTTAAGCAGTCCCCGGCCGACACGGTAATTCTAACACTTGCCTGCGGGAAGTATCGATTCAACGACATGGACATTGGCAGTATCGGCGGCTTGCCACGCATTATGGATATGGGGCAATGCAACGATGCCTTTTCTGCGATTAAGGTTGCGGTGGCTCTTGCAGAGGCATTCGGCTGTGGGGTGAACGAATTGCCGTTAAGCCTTGTGCTTTCATGGTATGAACAGAAGGCCGTTTGCATTTTGCTAACATTGTTGCATCTGGGCATAAAAAATATTTTCTTGGGGCCTAGCCTGCCGGCGTTTGTTTCACCTAATGTTTTGAATTTCCTTGTAGAGAACTTCGGCATTAGCCCCATAAGCACGCCAGAGGCAGATTTAGCGAAGATTCTCAAAAAGTAGCCACAGGCCAAGTGAAAAAACCGGGGAAACTGCTCGACAAAAGCCGTAAAAAATGCTACTTTTATGTAGAAAGGGCGTTTTTTAGCCCCAACAGCCAGCCCCGGCCGAACCGCAGTACGCAAACCGCGCTTCGGCCGGGGGCTTACTGTTATTTTAAGGAGGTTTTCAATGCGGATGCTAATTTTGGCCATTGTTTTTGCGCTATCAAATTTGTTGCCCGTTTACAGCAGGGGTGCTCAGGAAATGCACTTGGTTAATGTACAGGAATTTGCATCGAATCAAATTGATGCAATAACGGTAATGTACGGTTCCGGGAGAGTAAACCTTTTTCACACAGACACTGATGCAATAATTGTAAGAGAGTTCGTAAATAGAAGCAATGGCGATTATTTTGCCAGAATAACAAATTGGGATGGCATTTTGACTGTCGAAGCGGGAAACAGGCCGTTGCGGGGCAGGCGTAATTTCAACAGGTATATTGAAATCGCTGTTCCTTCAGGTAAAATTATAACTGTAACAACATCAAGCGGCAGGATTGAAGCCAATGATACGATTGTTGCTTCATCGATAAACCTTGAAAGTTCAAGCGGAAGTATTTCGCTCAACAGGATCGTGGCAGAAAAAATAAATTTAAGGGCTGCAAGTGGCAGTATTCGTGGCGGGGAAATAATTGGAAATACGACCGTTGAATCAAGAAGCGGGAGCATTGATTTGGGCTTGGTAAGCGGAACAATAAATGCAAGAACCTCAAGTGGTAGCTTTCGTTCTACCGTTACGGAAAATACAGGCGATATAACAATAGCGACATCAAGTGGCAGTGTCCGGCTTGATATTCCCAGAGACCTTGTGTTTAATTTTTCATCAAGGACATCAAGCGGCAGTTTAAACACGCCGTTTTCTGAAAGGCTTTTTAGCCCAATTGATGACAGGCGTTCAGTTCATGGCGTTATTGGCGATAGCGATATTCATGCAGAAGAGCGTAGAAACATAGACATAAACACTTCTTCAGGCTCAATAAATATCAACTGGGCAGAATAATTGAGCATTTGGGGAAGGAAAAAATTGTAAAAGGAAAAAAACATGGCGAAAATATTTTTCCCTAGTTGTAAGAATAAAGCCGCATACCCTGCAGCAAGTGGTAAACTGCGTGAATATCTTCTTGCAAATTATGCAGTGGAAACAGTTGCAGGGTGTTGTCGTAATGAACACAAAAAGCTATCACCGGATGATGCCGCCATTGTGCTGTGCAATACCTGTTTTGCTTTTTGCGAAGAATCATCAAGCGTTGGCAAAATTGTTTCTGTTTGGGAGATCGTAGATAGCGACTTCAATTTTTCTTTTCCAAACTACAATGGCGAAAAAATTACCGTGCAAGATTGTTGGCGTGCCATTGGCCGGGATAAAATTCACAACGCCGTGCGAAGCTTGTTAAAAAAAATGAACATGGAGCCGGTTGAACTCAATGAAAATCGCCATAAAAGCCTTTTTTGTGGCATGGCTACTTATATGCCCCAACCTGCCCAAAATGCACTGCTTGCGCCCAAAAGATACGGCACTGACGCACCGGGAATGTTCAAGGAACACTCAGAAGAAGCCAGAATTAGCTTTATGCAAGAACACGCCAAGCAATTTACCACCGGCAGAGCCGTCAGTTATTGCTTGGCGTGCGATACTGGCATAAAGACAGGCGGCAAGAAATCAGCAAGTTTGCTCAATCTGCTTTTTGGCGAAGCTGAATAACCTCAATGCGTTATGTGAATTGAGGAAACTCATCGACATAATTTTTTTTAAGCAACTTTTGCATTTTAGAACATTCGGAGTTGTTGGGGTTACGACGTATCGCCTCGTCAAAATCCGCAAGTGCTTTGCCCATAAAGGCCATTGCGCGTATGTAATAATATTCATCGTTGCCGACATCAAGACGTATAGCCTCGTCCATGTCCGCAAGAGCCTTATCCCTTTCGCCCTTGCTTATATAAGCCAAGGCGCGGGTTCTAAAACTTTGGGCATAACTGGAATTAATGCGAATAGCCTCGCTTGCATCTGCAATCGCTTTATCCGGCTCGCCCTTCATTAAAAAAGTTTCGGCACGGATAAAATAAGGATCGTATGTGCTGGAGTCAAGATGTATCGCCGCATTCACATCTGCAAGTGCTTTTTCCCATTCTTTTTTGCTCAAAAAAACAAGTGCCCGAACACAAAAAGAATCGGCCTTGCCGGGAGCAAGAGCGATTGCTTTATCTGCATCCGCAATAGCTTTATTCGTTTCCCCCTTTGCTAAATAGGCTTGAGCGCGAACCTTATACACTTCGACATTGTCTGCTTCAAGCTTTATTATTTTTGTGCACTCATCGATTGTGTCTTTGTATTTTCCAAGTATGGCGTTAAATTCGCAACGTTTTATTAACAGCCCGGTGTTGGAAGGATGCTTTTTAATCCATTTATTTAGCTCCTCCATTTTTGCCGCTAAATCGCTAAAATTGCCTTTTTCAACAAACGCTTGAACTTCTTTAAGATAGTCTTCGACGTTGCCTTCAACGGGTTCACTTTTTCCAAACATACTAACACTCCAAAAAAAATCATTCGTGCAACCAATCCCGGTTGCAATTGCCGGCCTTTCCAACAAGTCCATTATACCATTTTTGCCGAACCATGTCCAGCCATACCCGGCATCAATCAGCCCAGCATTGGCCCCGCAATACTTATCAGCAAGCTAAACACAACAATACAAATCGCCCCGAACTTCCAGTTTAGAAACAGAGAATTTTCAAAAGTGCTTTTGCCGTTTAAGCTTGAAACAATCATTATTGCGGCAGAAAAGGGAGTAAGCATAAGCCCCATAATCCACCCCATAATCATAGCCAGGGCGAAGGTGTAGTTTGTAAGCCCCAGAGCCGCCGGCTGTAGAACAATAACCATAGTAATCCCCACAGTGTTTGGGTGAATCCCAATCAAAGGCGGCAAAGTCATGATAAGAATGATGGCCGCAATCATCGCTGGCGGCGTTCCGTGCAACCATGCGGGTAACAGATTCGCCATTGCAAGCCCCGCACCGGAAATATCCAAAGCCCTTGCAAGAAAACCGGCTAACGTAAAAAGCGCAACCTGCTCCCGCACTTTAACAAGCGAGTCGTTGTAATAATTTTTTACGCCGGCAATATACGGAACTGGAAACTTTTGTATCAGCGCGGCCGCCAAAGGAAAAAGCAACGAAACAATTGGCACGATCAATGTTAGTTCCCAGTCGGTAAACACATTTAATGCGACAATTGCGGCAACCATAGCAAGAGCCAAAATCAGCATGGTATACAGTTTGTTTTTGTCAGCCTTTGTGCCGGCGGGCGGTTCGGCAGGCTGAAACTTTTGGGGATCGCGCCTAACCTCTCTGTAAATGTCAAAAAAGTTCATGGCGTTAAAAATCACCACAAAGACAAGCGCGACAGGAATAATCCTAAGCCAGCTAACATCGGGGAAGGTGCTAAAAATAATAACAGTCGCCCATGCCGGCGACCAAAAGCCAGATGAAAAATGGTTCCTTGTTAAGGTTTTTAGAAAAATTCTATCCGCATTATACTGCGTCGCAAGCGGCTTCATCATCGTATATGCAATAAGTATGCCGCCTATGCTTATAAGAACCGAAATGAAGTGAGTGAAGATTGCCACCATAAGCAAAAAGCTCATCACGTTGCGCATTTTAACCTGCGTTAGCGTTTTTAGCTCCCCCTGATAATCCTGATAATAAAATGGAAGAGAAATCATCGGGGCGCAAATAAGCAGAAGCAGCAGGTTTCTGTTTTGTATAATGGCCAAAAGCCATTCCCAAGGCTCTGCCCCCGTGTGGATCAAAAGCGACGCGCCAAAGATAAACATCATCGCCATGACCAGCTTGGTTATTTTGCTCAGTTTTGGAATCGTAAACAGCAAAACCGTTACTTGAATGACCGCCACAACGATCAACAAGGGCTGGACATCGAAAAAATAGTTAAAAAAGCCCAACAAGACAAAGGCGATGAGCATAACATTCAAAACATTTTTCATTACATCATGATAACACGTTCTTGCAAAAAAAGCAATTCCCGGATATACTAGAATTATGGGGTCTCTAAGGAAGCAATGATTAAATCCCATCGAGGATTTAATCATTGCTTCTTACCCGCATTTTGCGCAATGAAATGAGCAAATGCATAGGGAAACGCTGATTAGCGTCGAGTTAATCAGCGTTTCCCTAAAAGTCGAAATTGTGGGGTTGGAGGCTCTTTTGTGGCATTTTTGCCCGGTTCTATAAAAAGCCAGCAAAAATGACAAGCCCATTCTGAAGGAGTATGCTCATGGCAAGGGAATTTGTTTTGCAAGGCCTGGAGTGCGCAGGCTGTGCCGCAAAAATCGAGGAAGCCGTAAAAAAAATGGACGGGGTAAAAACCGTGTCAATAAACATGGCCACGTCAAAAATGCGGGTGGAAGCCGTCATTCAGGAGGCCGAAAACTTTTACAAGACGATTGAGCGTATCGTGCATGAATACGAGCCGGATGTTCAAGTGCTGGACGCCGCCCAAGCCAAAAAGATAACAAGAGAATTTGTCTTGCAGGGTCTGGAGTGCGCAGGCTGTGCCGGGAAAATTGAGGAAGCCGTAAAAAAAATGGACGGAGTAAAATCCGTGTCAATAAACATGGCCACATCAAAAATGCGGGTAGAAGCCGTCGTGCAGGAAGCCGAAAATGAAAATATGTACAAGGCTATCGAAAGCATTGTGCATGAATACGAGCCGGATGTTCAAGTGTCCGAAAATATCGAAAGCCCCAAGACAGCGAGCGACAATGTAAGCAGGCCAAAAATTTTTTGGCTGGCAGCCGGGGCGGCCGCCTTTACCGGCGGAATGCTTTTTGAGTTTGTCCTTAACGTAGGCGCAGCGGGCAGATATATCGCTTTGGCCTTGTTCGCTGTTAGCTACCTGTGGCTTGGCGGCAAGGTGCTGTTGCGCATGGCAAGGAATATTTCCAAGGGGCAAATTTTTGACGAAAACTTTCTTATGGGAATAGCAACGCTTGGCGCAATCGCCATTGGAAAATATGCCGAAGCTGTTACCGTTATGTTGTTCTACCAAGTGGGTGAATTTTTTCAAGAGATGGCTGTCGCAAAATCCAAAAAAAGAATTAGCGATCTTATGAACATTCGCCCAGATTATGCGAACTTAAAAAAAGACGGGCAAATAATCAAGGTAAACCCAGAGACCGTGCAAATAGGCGATTTGTTCGTAGTAAAACCCGGCGAAAAAATTCCGCTGGACGGCATTGTAGTAGAAGGCGAATCCATGTTGGACACAACGGCACTGACTGGCGAATCCGTTCCGCGAAAAGCATCGGTGGAAGATGCTGTTTTGTCCGGCTGTATAAACCAAAACGGCGTGTTGATGATACGCGCCACGCAAACCTTTGGCGAATCGACAGTGTCGAAAATACTTGATCTTGTGGAAAATGCGGCGCATAAAAAAGCGCCAACAGAAACATTTATTACAAAGTTTGCACGTTACTACACCCCGGCGGTTGTCGGTTTTGCGGTGTTGCTAGCGGTTGTTCCGCCATTGTTTTTCGGCGGCGACTGGTTCGACTGGATAAGCCGCGCATTGATATTTCTTGTAATATCTTGCCCTTGCGCGTTGGTACTATCAATACCGCTCGGTTTTATGGGTGGCATTGGCGGCGCGTCAAAAAAAGGAATTCTGGTAAAAGGCGGCAACTATTTAGAGGCACTTGCAAACCTTGACTTGGTGGTGTTCGACAAAACAGGCACGCTTACCCGTGGCGTTTTCAAGGTTACCGCAATAGAAGCGGCTAACGGTTTTAACGAAAGCGAACTTTTAGAGATGACAGCCCGCGCAGAATCTTTTTCCAATCATCCTATTGCCGTGTCAATCCTAAAAGAATATTCCGGCACGATAGACAAGGACAGTTTATCCAAATACGAGGAAATTGCAGGGTACGGTGTTAGCGTAAATGCGAATGGCAAAACGATCTTCGCCGGAAACGAAAAACTAATGCACAAGATGGGCGTTACCTTTACGGAATCCACAAGCCTTGGCACAAAAGTATATGTCGTTGTAAACGGAACCTTTGCCGGTTGCGTTGTAATTTCCGACGAAGTAAAGCCGGACAGTTACGGGCTTGCTAGTGCGCTAAAAGAAATGGGTGTTAGAAAAACTGTCATGTTGACCGGCGACACTCAGCAGATTGCCGAAGTTATAGCGCGTGATTTAAGGTTAGACGAAATGCACGCCAGTCTTTTGCCGCACGAAAAGGTTGAAAAGCTAGAAGCACTGCTCAAAGAAAAACAGCCGAAAAAATCGCTTGCCTTTGTGGGCGACGGCATAAACGATGCGCCGGTACTCGCTATGGCAGATGTAGGTGTGGCAATGGGCGGCCTAGGCTCGGATTCGGCCATCGAAGCGGCCGATGTCGTGCTTATGACCGACGAACCCGGCAAGTTGACAGAGGCGGTAAAAATCGCCCGTTTTACCAAGCGGGTGGTTTGGCAAAACATTGTTGTCTCGCTTGGCGTTAAGTTTTTGTTTTTATTTTTGGCAACGCTGGGCATCTCTTCTTTGTGGGAAGCTGTTTTTGCCGATGTCGGTGTGTCTCTCTTGGCCGTCTTGAACAGCATGAGGGTTATGAAAAGTTAGGTAAGTGCTGATTAACTCGAAGCTAATCAGCGTTTCCCTAGCTCAACTCTTGTTCAAAACTCAAGCTAACTACTTGGTCTACCGGCATGGAAAAGATTAAACCTTGAGCCTTGCTGCCAAGGCCGAAGGAGTCGTAGATTGCCTGCATAACTGCGCCTTTTTTCTCTTGGCTTGTGAGCATCAGAATAACTTCTCTTTCCTCTTGAACCGACACGCCGAAAAATTTAATCGCCCCTTCAGTGGCTTTGTTACGCGCATGAATTATAATCCCGCCGGGGGCACCGGCCTTTTTTGCGGTGCTCATAAATTCGCCGCTGTAACCAATGTTGACAACCGAGTAAATAAGGGCATAAGGAAACCCCGTGTAAGACTTTTTTACCGGCTCCCCATCCCAGCCATCGTCTCCACCGGCAATGTTGCCGCCGGCAATGCCGCCATCTGCATCTTTAAAGGCTTGCAGTAATGGGCTGTTGGCCGCCGAAAGAGGAATCGTAAAAGCAATCCCGCCGCCGGGGCTGTTCGAGCTGATTTTTTTCTGTAATTTTTTCACTAAAGTTGGAATTTTTCCCGGATGCTCAAGACAGGTGATCAGAGCTTTGTCGCTTGCACCGACACCCAAAAGGTCGAGCCTTTCGGAACTTGCCGTGCCTCTGGCTTTGTGAACAAAATACACGGAGACGTTTTCTTTGTCAAATACATCGCAAACAAGCTTGTGCGTTGACCAGTCAACGATAAAAAAAACAAAGCTCAAAACTGGCGTAGCAGATTTTTTTTCCTGAACAACAGAGTTTGGTTTCGGCTGTTTGTCTTTCAGACGCGAAACAAAGTTTTGGAGTATTTTCATTATCGCCTCTCCTCTAGAATTGTTATGTCGCTGTAACCGGCAACTTCGACTGTCTCTGCCAGACCGGCGGCGGCATCAGCTTTCTTTAGCTTCATTTGGTGCATAAGCCCCATTATCTGAATAATGATGGGCGGTGTCATCGCAACAATCGTAACAATGCCAACTGCGTATATCATAAGACTTCTGCCCGAACCGTCGGCTACGCCCATTGCAATCGGCAAAAGAAATGTCGCGCTCATTGGGCCTGTGCAAACCGCGCCTGAGTCAAAGGCGATTGCGGTAAAAATTCTTGGCACAAAAAACGACAAAAGCAAGGCAAGGGTGTAGCCGGGTACGATTATCCAAAGCAGTTGAATGCCAAAAAGAATTCTTGCCATTGTAAGTGCGACAGCCATGCCCATGCCGATAGCAAGCCCGCGATACATCATCTTTTGAGTGATTGCGCCGCCGGAAACTTCTTCTACCTGTTTGTTCAAAACGTGAACCGCCGGCTCGGCCGCCACGATAAAGTAGCCAATGACCCCCCCAATGGGGATCAGCGTCCAGCTAAATGGCGAGGCCGCCAACTCGGAACCTAAAAGCTGCCCCACGGGGATAAAGCCGACATTCACCCCGGTTAGAAAAAACACAAGGCCGACAAGGGTGTAAAAAAAGCCGATAATGATTCGGCCAAGCTGGTGCTTGCTGTAACGCCGCGAAACAATCTGAAGCACCAAAAAGCAGGCTAGGATGCTGCCCATTGCCGTAGAAACTTCTATTATTTGTTGGGGAATCACCGCGCCGAAAGCGCCGGCGACATCTCTGGATGTGTCCACAGCCTGAATGTGCATAAGCCCCATTTCCATGTCCACAGGCTCGAAAAAAATGCCCAAAAGAAGCATGGCAACAGCGGGGCCGACCAAAATTAGCGCGACAAGCCCAAAGCTGTCTTCCACCGAGCCTTTGTCGCTGCGGACGGAGACAAGGCCAAGGCCGATTGCCAAGACAAAGGGAACGGCGATGGGGCCTGTAACGACAGAGCCTGCTTCAAAACCGATTGCCACAAAAGCACTTGGGTTAAAATAGGCCAAGATGAAGCAGGCAAGGTAAGAGAGGATAAGCAGTGTAGAAAAGCGGATTTTGAACAGGGTGCGCAAAACGGCTAACGCCAGATAAAAGCCCATGCCGGCGGCGACTGTAAAAATGATGTACCAGTAAGGGATGGCGGTAACTTGCTGTGCGAAAACCATCAAGGATGGCTCTGCGACGGTGATCACCACGCCCATTGCAAAGCTGACAAAGATTATCAAGACGAGTTTGGAGCTTTTCGTCAATTGAACACCGATGCCTTCCCCCATAGGGATCATGGCCATGTCCACGCCCAAGGTAAAAAAGCCCATGCCGATAATGAGCAATGCCGCGCCGCCCAGGAAGAGCATGAAGGTTCCCGTGGGCATGGGAACAAGAACGACGCTGATGACGATTACAATGGCAGTTATTGGAAGAACGGAGGAAAAAGCCTCCATGATTTTTTCCCTAAGAACTTTGTTTATCATAAAAAACTTCCGTTAGGCCGTTCAAAGCTGTAACCCGACAACATCGTCTACCGGCAAAGAGAACACAATCCCGTGGGCTTTGCTGTTAAGCCCGTGCATTTCGCTGATTGCACGCATAATTTGGACTTTTTTATCTCGGCCAACCAACAAAAGAATGACTTCTTTTTCTTCTTGGACAGACAGGCCGAAGGATTTGACCATCGCTTGATCGGCCTGGCCCCTTCCGTTTATTACCGTCCCCCCCGAAGCCCCGGCCTCCCTTGCGGTGCTGACCAAATCATCGCTGTATCCCTGATTTACAATGGCCACAACAAGGTCGTGTAAAATATTTTTTTCCATTTTCTCTCCTTTGCTTCATATATATAGCCTATCTTAAAAGCAGGATTTTTGCAACATGGAAAAGGCAAGGTCTGGCCAAACATCGAAAAAAAAGCCCCGCCCGGGCGGGCAGGGCTTTTCGGTTACCACTGGCGGGGCTTGAATCTTTTGGGCACGGCTATTCGCATTGTGTCCCCGCTTTGCTCCACCGGGTAAAAGCCGGCTTTCAAAATCTGCGAACGCAGGGACTTGTTCATTACCGCGCTGGCGACGGCTCCGTAGTAGCGCCGCTTGTCGCCGCCGCGCCTGCCGTGTTCGCTTAAAAGGGTCATTTGCTGTTGGTGCTCCTCTATGTCTTTTTCCGTGGCCTTCGCCTTTATGCTTACCACCACGACAACCTCTTCGCCGGAGAGCAGCGCGTCAACCTCGGCAATAATCCGGCCTTCCTTGTCCTTGGGCTTTTGGTTCTGGTCGTAGTCGTACAGTTCAAAGCCCAGCTCTTTGAATTTATCGAAGATGCCGGGCATTACAAGGTGTTCTACGACGCTGCCGAAGCTGTTGTTAAGGCCGCCTATGTTTTGCCCCATTTCTCGAATGCTCTCGCGCAGCTTGTCCATTTTAAGGTCAAAAACCTTTGACATCTGCTTGCTTTCCTCTGCATCCGCCTGGCGCTGCGCCTCCCATTCCG
>JGI24700J35501_10930200_pt1 | contig 12057 bp, 8 predicted proteins | sample TergutTh196P1_FD_35501 | JGI IMG/M metagenome (IMG submission 35501) | reverse complement strand
AGATCACTCTACATGTTTCGGACGCTTTCTGCGTCCATCATCAGGAGTACTAAAAACTGTAGTAGCAGCCACTAGTGCATGTCATGGGTCGGGATGATATGTATCCAGTAAGGACGTCCAAGGTCGGTTGCCTACTGCACTATGTCATAGCCTATTTAGGCTATGACAGTGCAGTAAGCAAATGACCTTGGACGTCCTTACTGAATACATATCATCCCGACCGAAGTCAAGCACCAGTGGCTGCTACTACAATTTTTAGTACTCCTGATGATGGACGCAGAAAGCGTCCGAAACATGATCTTGCAGTTACTAATAAACAATATTGCCAAAGTTGCATCTTGTTGGATCTTTATATAATATATATTGCAAACTTTTCAACCACCCAGGTACAGCACAGATTCACTTAATACCCTACTGGTTTATTAATATTCTAGTGATTTCCATATTAAATCGTTCTGAAAATTAAACGGCTACAAAAATGTTCTTTCTGGACAGGAAGTATCTTTTCATCAGAGAGGAATATGCACTGACAATGACAATATCGTGGCCGTATTTATAAATTCTTCGTAGCAGATCGCAGGTATAGCTCGTGCGGAACCTGATGGCACACGCGCAGAAACCAGATTTCGTTTTTCCCCGAAACGGACGAGTCCATTCAAATCGGTGGGGGCGTCAGTTCAGTCGACTGCTGGTAGCCGAGGTGTGCGCATCAGCTTTAGTAATGCTGGATACACCACGTTCGGATGTGGCGTGAGAGTACTGGCTACCCACTCCATTCGCCAGTTTCCCCTTCACTTTCCCTCCCGTGCGTCACCGTGTGCCACCAGGTTCCGAACGATCTCTACTTCTACGTGTTCATCAGTTCAGTTCTCTTGTTAATTCACATGCTCGTACTACGCATGGATCTGCACACTCCCATTACTACTGACTACTACTGCAACAGTATGCTATTCTACTTGTGTCATCAAAAGAACTAACAGGGGCGATGAGAACCAAAGGCGACCGCCTACCCTCCCCCTCCCCTTCTATATTCACACCACTCTCCGGCAACACCTCAAGCTCCTTGCGCCCTTAACAAAACCTCCCCAAAACGCATACAAAAAGACGCCACACGGTCTGTGGTGGGAGTGGCGAGGAAAATGCGATGCGGGGGAGATAGCTGCTAGGCAGATGGGTGGAGAAAATGTGTTCATCCTTTATCGCGATTTAAAAATTCTCCCGATTTTAACAAAAATTGTAGCGTTCTAGGAAACATCTGGCATCGGCCTGGGATGTTCGCGCTGACACACACTACCTCAAGACGCTGTACAAGTGCCAAGCATCAACTAATCAATCAAGATTGTCTACAAAATCGCAAGAGGTAAATGCACGTCACAAAACACGTCATGGTAGACGTACAGGGGCGTGAGGGTAAAGTCTCACGAACTCCAGACATTACTATCAGGTCAAAAGCTAGCTTCACGCTCCTACGTACTAAATGGCTAGGAGACAGGAGATCTAGAGCTCGCCTAGGACGATGTGGCCATAGGAAAACTCCCTGCCAGATTCTTTCCACCTTCTAGAAGTCCAACCCGCTGCAGAGTTATCCCAGCCCATTTAAAAATAAACAAATAAACAATAAACAAATAGATAAAATGAAAACAAATGGTTTCAGGTTTCATTCGATCACAACAATACGTTTTATTTTTATTTTTACCCTGACAACATGTTTCGGTTAATTGACCATCATCAGGTCAACCGGCTGCAACACAATACGCACACGCATGTAAGCCGAGCTTCCGATACACCGGAAAGCTAATGGTTACTGCTTCGGTACACAGAATTACGGATTACACCGATGTGAATAAGACATCCATTGACCCAAATAAAAAAACACACGGAATGGAGACTAGGAATAAATTATTTGCCAGCCTTCAGTCGGCGTATGCTACAATAAACCCACAACCCAGTCTTTACATAACACGCAATAACTTGTGACTCCAAATAACAAGCAATACATATATATATATATTTAATATTACCAACTTAAAAATCTTTTAACTGTATAATATATATATATATACATATATTTATTTATTTATTTTTGTTACAGCTTCCAACAATTGCATAGTGTTACACAGAACTCTCGATATATCACAGGTTAAAAACCAGTCATTTTATAATATTTTAATATTCTAATACAGTTTATACGTTATATGGTATCCCATATAAATAAATGCTATCTGCACTACATACACCTTGTTCTACCGTTTGTAAAGATGGCCTGATGATGATCAGTTGACCGAAACATGTTGTCAAGGTAAAAATAAAAATAAAACATATGGTGTTGTGTTCGACTGAAACCTGAAACTATTTACTGTCAGTGAGTTTAATAACACGAGATGTCCCCTGCCAAAAAAAAAAAGTTTTTCATTACGGAATAATTCAGCCTAAGAGAAGTTCATTACGGACAGGATTTGGACCGGCAATCAATAGGTGAAGACCTATAAAAACTACGTCCCAGAATTTAAAAACATAGCTACACGCTAACTGCCACGACGCTCATGGCCGCCGACTGCCAAACACCACCCTGAAATCTGACCATGGCAACCATCACGATCAAGACGCAGGTCAAATTCGGTGTAAGGAGGAGAGACGGTGGGTTACTGACTACCCGTGATCACGTCTTCGTCCTCCCTGCTGCTGCACCCCCTACGGTCGATACGCCACTACAAAACACCGACAGACCCACCCAGCCTGTGCCTGCCAGCCGGACATGAGGTTCAACTACGTAATAGGCGCACGCACAGCCAACCATTCATTTCGCTATTGAATGGTGCTCTGCACACCATTTTCGTTATTGGCTTCAATCTGTATTCACTTCGGGTGTGGGCAGGGATACCTTAGAGTCGGTAGAGCGACTCGCTACGGGATGTACGGTCCGGGGATAGAATCCAAGTGGGTAAAGATTTTCCGCACCCGTCCAAACCGGTCCTAGGGCCCACCCAACCTCCTATACAATGAGTACCCGGTCTTTCCCCGGGGTAAAGCGGCCAAGGCGTGGCGTTGACCACCCAACCACATCTAGCGCCGAGGTTAAGGGAAGAGTAGAGCTATACCTCTACTCCCCCTCTAGTCCTTCGTGGCCTGTTCTAGGGTGAACTTTACCTTTACCTTTACTTTATTTACTCCGGATAACGAAAGTTATGAGATGACAGGCATGAACATTAACCCGTGTCTGTCAAAAATAATGACAACACATACACACTACGATCACTTCCCATCACGCGACTGCAAGAAAAGGTCGTAAATGAAACACAACTAAGACATTTCTAAACGATGTGATGAACGTCCTGATGCATGGGCGTCCAACATTTCTACGGTAAAGGGTCACACCTGTTATTGTCGGCTGGTTCGCTGGCCGCACATGGAACAACAATAATAAATGGTATACTTAACCGCCTACATTATTGCGTAATTTTATAGTATATACACAATTTACAAGCGTGGCTGGGCCGCATAATACGACCGGCGGGTGGCGGGTTGGTGACCCACTTTAACTTCATTGAGCACATTTTTTTCCTGAAAATCTGACAGTTGCATAGGTGGTCATGAAATTTCCCCTTTTATGGGAAGTTCTCATTACCATGGCCACAAAATTTCGCCATGAACACTATCCAGAGCCACCTAAATCCATTCCACATCAACCTCTGGTCTAGATCCAGACCTACCCAGTGGTGTATTTTCCCTCGGATTTTCCTGGACAGTTCTCGTCTCTTCCGTGCCTACTACTGCATGGCTATTTCAACCTGACTGATTAGATCACTAGATATATTTGATAAAGAGTACACATTACTAAGTACCACATTACATGCAATTTACTGAATCTTGCAGTAACACCATCTCCAATGATTCCAAGTATTCTGCTCGGCGTCTTGTCCTCAGTCTGAGGGATACAATTTTAGGCTGCTACTAAGCAAAATTACGGTTTTGTATATCTTCGTTTGTACTACAGTGTCAACCAGACAACAGGAAGATACGATTCTGAACCAAATGGAAGCAACCATTCCATGAATTAGAGGTGCAGCACGTCGTTTACTGTATTCTAGTAATCCAGAACCAGCAACAGACTGATGAATCTGAAGTCTCACGTTTCGTCTAGATGAGGTCAAACTTCGACCTCCAAGATACAAAACGGAAATAACATTCTTATAAGCCGGCAAACAGGGTGGGAAAACTTACCTGTCCGTGACAATCTATGACACGGTGAGACGCTGTCGGCCTTGATTACGTCCCCCAACATCCACACTGCTAGGCAGTGTGGTAACGAATTTACTACTCATCGCCGACAGATTAATCGATGTGTTTATCAGGGAAGTGAAAATGTTGTGCACACGAAAAGACACGAATTGGATGTTGTCGAATATATACATGACAACAGCTGTGTATGTTAAATGCGGACGTCCTCCAGTCCAAAATCCCTCCCCGTTACAAAGGAGCCAACGCGTGAAACTGACCACTCACTGGCGCCTAGTGCAGAGGTTAAGCAGACGTGCACTCCGCCACCAGTCCGCGTGGAGCAGTGCTTCAGAAGACCTACCGTCCTCACCTCCACTACATGCGTACAAATCGAGTCACTTGCACTGCTTCGCCTTCGCGGTCAAATGGGTAGCACTGCTGCATATTCGGGAGGTCCTGGGTTCATATCCCGACACACGGGCCGCTCTCCGGACTGGAGGTTTTCGTGGTTGTACTCGGTTTCTCCACACAAATGCCGAGATCGTACCTAAAATTAGGCCACGACCGATTCCTTCTGCATCATTTCCAATCAGTAATCAGCCCATTCGAACCTACGGTATGTAATCTTGGTGCGTTCATAAACTTCCTTGTATCACATACTACAATAATAAACTGACTGCAGATTCTCACGGCGGCCGTTGCGCCAATGGACTTCTGGGTTCTTAAATCGTAATATAACGTTCCGACGTTTCGGAGAAACGTTCTGCCCCATCTTTATAATGAAATTCTGCTTCCTGGGGATGCTTAAGTGATTGGTAAGGTTGTAACCTCCGCAGTTTCTCCTCCCAGTCACTTCACCACCCAATCGTATCAGCAGGCCTCTCTGTAGCGTCGGCACGAATCATACTACACGCTGTAAGATCACAAATCTAATAATAAATCGCTTCTTTTCATTCGCTCTGAAGGTATACAGTGACCTCTCAAAATCGTAACGGAAGGTCAACGGATGAAGACGGTCAAGCTTTTTTCACGCAGGAAATATGTTCCAAGGATACCACTTGGTGACAGAGGACAGGGCACAGAAATTAAACAGAAATTCCTAAGTTTAAAATTTCAAATTCCTGCAAATAAAGCAAGAACCTGATCCAAAACTAAGCAAGTAAGTAAAATACAAGGAAGGGGGGAAGTGAAACAGCACACATTCGTAACCACTGCACCAGACCGGCTTCACCAAGATCATTGCTACCGGCAGCGATATCCACGATTTACGCGTTCGCTCCTTTAGAAACCTGGTGCTTCAGTTACCAGTGGTGTTCCCGTATCCTAACAACATGGCTACAATAGGACGTGGTGTGAAATGCACAGATGCGGGAAAATGAGTTACAATCGACCACACTCCACTTTAGGGATGTTGGAATATGTGCCCATGTGCACAACGGACATGTAAAGGCGCATGCGCAGAACAGCGATGTGAATGCACGTAGCTCATTTGAGACAACAGTGTCACAACTCTAAATTAGTCATTTTTCAGGAGAAACTGTTAAAGGTTTTGAAGTACTATAATTTTCTGTGAGTGCACCGACGACACAACTGCTCTCCAGCGGCTAGTATTACAAACTGCGTTATGACACTAAACCTGTTAAAAGTGTATCTGCAAACGTTTCTTTTTATACCAGTAACTCAAAAATGCCAAATTTTGAGTTGTGACACTCTTGTCGCAAATGAGCGAATTGTGTACAGAAATTCCGATCGGTATCCTGCTGAGTGGGCTTCAAAACTGTCCAATCTAAACGAAAAGTGAAAAGACTGACAAGTTTTCGTACAATTCCCCAATATCAAATTTCATAAGAATCCATTCGGCGGTTATAAATCTGAAATATGCGTACAGACATACGAACACAGCAGTGTTAACAGGCGCTCCACAGAGATGCAAACGTAACGAACAACGAAAACACGCAACAAACTTCGCTTCCAGAAACAGTCGGAGGAATGACTTCCACATGGCGGAGATACAACTGAATACTAATTCATTCCATACTACACTGAGATGTAATCCGATCTGCCCAACAAATTACAAGAGTTCTTGGATCTGCCATGGTGACGTAACATTAGGACAAAACTCGAGTCAAAGAAATGAAAAGTACCACGAAGCCGCAGGAAAAGCAGTATATTCCCTGATGCAGTTTCTTACAATGTAACTGCAAGTACAGATTGTCACCACCTGCCGCCCTACAGTTCAAATACATAAGCAGGACGATGGTGTACCAACCTACGACTGACGCTGACAAATATTACAATAAACATGAAAACGCACGATCGTCGCACTAAAACATTCCTATTGATTTTCATTATATTGCACTATTTTTACTTCATAATGTACAGTATTTATTAAATGATAAACTGTGTGTATACTTTCAAATGCCTTAGCTCGTAGAGCTTCGCACGTATAGCACAGAATTACAGCCGTGAATCATTACGTGGTCTGCCATCACCCCAAGATATTTAAAGGTAGTCAGGGACAAGCATGAAAGCGACTAAATTAGAGTCTCCAGGCTTCGGTATCTGAAATGTAAACACGCAACGTGAGGTAGCACTCTTATCCGGCGGGGGGGACCCAGCCATTATAGACATAATCCAACGCTCTGAACTCATAGTACGGATATCAAATTGTCGCTGGTTAGCGTATCTGTGAAAGATTACGGCCATTAATCCTACACATATCTCTAATGCGTTCAATCGTACGTAATTTCTAAGTGACTAAAATATATAACCACGGACCATTTCGCTAAAATAATACACTCATGTATGTCAAAGAATGGAACTGCTGGGTTCTTCAAATGACGTGTCAGTCAATAGCCTTCAGCAACCTGTGGCACTGAGCAACACAGACGTCAGAGAAGTTGCCGCTACTTAAGGCGTTCGTGGCTGTAACAGTCGTTAACGTGGGTGAAAATTCGAGAGGACATATTTTTCTACTTCAGTCAAAAAACTGCGTTCACATTCGTCATTTCTGCCCCAGCCTTTCATTAACCAAACCAAATAAGACACGTGAACACATTTCAAATGATATGAAAGGTTACTTGCTTTTATGTTTCAAGATCTTCACAGCCAGTTCGTCCATCTACATACATTATTCTTTAGCGGCAACTTAGTACAGACAAAGAGGCAATACACTATAAACGCAACACTGAGGAGCGTTCGCGTAACCACTGTTGCCAGGAAGCAATAAGTATTACTTATTCTGAGTGTGTGTCTGTAGCCTTAGTTATGCATCATGCAACGCGCATGCGCCGTACTATGTCATCTGTGGTCTGTCCGACTCTTACCACATTTTTCCACATTACCTCATAAACGGCACCACAATCGGGAAAAAAGTTACTGAACATAAAACGTTTGTTTTGAATTTCCCTACACATTATCTGAAACGTCTTTCATTCGGAGACGTGTGGAGATACTATCACAAATGTGCATTGGTCTTCATGTAAAGTACCCGTTATTCTTGTAAGGTTTCAATGAAACCGGAACCGTCTGGACAGATTGTAGAAAAATACTAAACATCAAATTCCATGGCAATCCGTCCAGTTGGAGCAAAGTTGTTCCATGCGGACCGACGGACGGACGGACAGACAGACCTGACGAAGCTAACAGTCACTCCGCAATTTTGTGAACACGCCTAAACAAGACCCACTCACGAACATAATAAACACACCTACGGCTACAAAATTTAACTAAAACAATCAGTAAGTCATAGTTAATAACTACGATCCATTTCTGAGCTTAAAATGAAGGATCTTGGGGTTGCAGCTGACTGACGTTTTCAGACGATGGTCACTATCACGAATGTTAACTCAACAAGCCGGGTTTCAGGTACACTTTGTTGCTGGCAACAAACCTGGAAGTGACTACTGCCACTCTCTAAATTACTGCAACGGAAGTTGTTCCAATGAATATGCACAATAACCCCTCCTACGCGGTCGTAGCTGTACGCGGCTGAAAGTAATTGAACATATGGAAATAAAATTTTCCGAGAGCTGAAATATTTAAATACACATGGATAAACGCTGGCGGTTACTCGCTCAATCGCCGGGAAGCCGGCAGCATTAGGTACCAAGACATTATATCAATGTTTAATGTATAAAAATGCATGTATTTTAATCGATGTGGTGGTGGGGGGGAGGAATCTACAAGCGTCCGCGTTCACGTAACCCTACTTTCCGCAACGCGGGTTCGCCCAAAACTCTCCTGGATCCCCGCGCTGGACATGGATAATTGTATATTTTCAGCGGAAGAAGGAAAGCGGACAGTATTCCCCACGTCTCGAAGTAAGGAAATATAAACAATTTCAACTTAGGTTTTCAAGAATAAAGGTAAACTTGGCGCTTTGCAAGGCATTAAGGCATATGGAGGAGTAAAGATATAGCTCCACCCAGTTCTACCCTCAGTACCAAAAGCATGATTGATAACGAGCAATGACCACAACCGTATCTACGTTCTGGTACGTGTACCTTGGCCAAAAACAGTACGATGCCAACACAATCCATGCGCCACTTGTTTCCCAGGCACCCCGAGCGTAAAAGAAACACCCAATAAATGTGACAGACAAATGCAAAATCAACGAATTAATGAATACGTGAATGGATGGATGGATGGATGGATGGATGAAGGAATGAATGAAAAGCAATTTTATTAAAGCTCAAAGGGGATCTTTCGAAGTGTGTCACCCGACTGCACAAACAATAATACCGCACAATAATGCTGAAACATGGTAATTCAGACTGCAACTAAAAAATGTACAAAAATACACAGTGGCCAAGAAGCTAAAACATTAAAAACTATACCACTATCTTGTGACACAGTAAACAGTATACCATGTATCTTGTCAAAACACTGCAGAACAACTCTTGCTGAAAATTCAAGAAAGCTTTAAATCTTCAACCCAACCGCATAAATGAACCGATATAATTAACATGGCAGAGTGAATCATATTTGTTAGACACTATTAGGAAGGGGAAATCCCAGAATAAATTATCCTTTGCATACGATGTGAATGACACACCATGGGGAAAGGAATCTTCCAGTACTGTGGATGAATTTTTACAGCCAATGATCAGCTGTGGTATAATTGTGTTAGTGGCCGCAGGAATAGTGCCTCTGCCATACTGGGACATACGGAGGATGGTAAACACCACACAGCATGTGAAGTTCGCACATTACATGATTTACCTTGAATCTCTTGCGGCAATCTTAGACTGAAGCAAAGTTCTGGAAAACACAACATTGAATTTTTATTAAAGCTAACATTATTTCCAAATCTCTGCAATGAAATGGTTTCACAATATGACCCCTTTTTAAGTGCCATCGCTGATTTTCGAAACGGGCTATTAGCTTCATGTCCGTTCGTCTGTCCACATGGGACAACTCGGCTCACACCGGACATATTTCCGTGAAATTCTGTATTGGTGAAATTAATTAAAATCTGTAGCTAAAATTCAAATTTCGTTCAAAGAGACGGAACTACGAGTCTCTCGCATTATACATGAAGACGCAAACACACTTGCGACATCTTACTTAATTCTTCAAGGAACGAAAACTTTCAGACAAAAGTTGTTAGAGGAGAACAAAACACACGTTTCGTGTCCACTACGCTGTTTCCGAACCCACCGTTTAGAGATATCACGAAAAACACGGCGCAGACACGATTATATCATCTGCATTGCAGGAAATTAAGACACAAATATACACTTTGTTTGAATAATATTTAATACTCACTGATATCGAATGGGTGGAACTTTTGAGGTTAAAGCGCTTTCTGCGTGACAAATAAATGAGGCTAAAATACACAGTCGTAATAATTAATACTTACAAACTTTTTTCCTACAATTTCAACAAACAAATGCACACAATTACGCGATTCACAACAACACTTTTATTTTAAAAGATCAATATAAAAATAAAATAAAAATGTTATTGTGAATAGTGTAACAGTTGTGTGCATTTGTTGGTTACAACTGTAGAAATTGGATTGTAATGCACGAAATGGAGAATATAAAATTAATACTTATTACTTTATGCGTTATAATTACATGATAATATGGTGCTACATACGGTAGACTGTAATTTGTTGTGTTATGACGTAATAATCGTGGACGTAACCTTCGTGCTGTAATGTCACGTGTCTATGAAATCAGAAGTATTTAAAAATATCTATTGCTTATATCAAAGAATATGAACTTTGGCGTGTGCAATGATTACGAATATACCTATAAACTGTGTAAGAAGTATTGATGCGAAGTCAAAAATTACAAGACACTTCACACAAGCTGGCACTTCAGACGATATGTTGGGCCAATGAAATAAGAAATGAACATAAGCTGTAAGTTTTTCTAACAGATACAAAAAGTCTCTATTAAGAGCATAACATTATATGTGTGTGTGTATATATTACACACACACACACATTTGTAGTTGTGAACAACAAAATGTGTGACCGCCCGTGGATTAAATGGTCTGAACTTCCCCGAAGAGTCCAAGGTGCAAAGATCCGAATAGGCCACAATGTTACGTTTTACATGTTTCCTATCATGTTACATACATAAGACAGACGGTCATGCCACGGGGTTCAAGGCACGAATTCAAAACTTTAGCTTTCGTATCAAAACCAAACTTTGGCCACAAAAATCTGCAAAGACAATAGTTTTTGTTACCCAGTGATTCTGAAGAAATGCATGGCTCGACTTCATATGTAAAAGGGGAAAAAATTGCAATATTTTAACAATGTGTGAGAGGACTCGATATTTCCTTTAAAAAAGGGCTCTCCCTCTCTTTCACGCCCTCTCTGGAAACATAAACACGAAACGGAGTGCCTGCAAAATTTTTCAGTACTTTAGTAAATTCTCCAAAGACTCTGACAGTAAACGCGGACTGACATGCTGTCATAATACCCCGCCTTAAAAATGTGCACCAAAACCTTGGCACAAAGTTCCAGGACTTTCAAACACACTTTGACTGGATACAGGATCCTTTTAGTGTACAGCAGGTAGCGATATCTTTCCACTTTTGAGCATGAGAAACTGACACATTTAACGAATACGCGAATTGAATTGCGTGTAAAGAAGTACTGTAAAGTTTTGGGTATGCATGAATGAGTAACACCTAAACAAATCCGGGATGATTGCACTGCTACTTTTTGCTACAGCTCACCTTCGTAAAACTACTTCCCAGAAAATGAAAGACATTAAAAAAGCAGAACTCAATCACAACTGAATTTGAAACCGGAGCTCAAAACAGCAGTCTGCTGTACAAAATCCAAGATGGAAGTTCAATATCACGCTCATCCATTACATTAACATTTCATAGATGTTTCTTGTAAGAGCATGTGTTCATATTTAAGGAATACTCATGCTTAGTACGATGGTTAATAAGTTTACAAATTCTGAGACACGAACATAATCGATGTGTGTGTCAAATCCAAATAACACATTCAGGGGGGAGTGTTCCTAATACAACCTTATTCAATTCACCCAGCACCAACTAACTTCCCAACCCCCACCCCCAATTACCCAAAGTGACAATTACCTCAAGGAAACCCGATTTCAGAACGTCAAAGCTATCCAGAGACACATAACTGCCGAATTAAATGCTATTCCTTAGGATGCCCTCGATGCCAGTTTTGTACAGCTTTTAGACAGACTCAAAAATATGTTGCAGTAAGGAGGCATTACTATGGAAAAAAAAGAACTTATTTCTTATGTCACGTGCATAATCCCGGAACTTAGTGTGTGTGTGTGTGTGTGTGTGTGTGTGTGTGTGTGTGTGTGTGTGTGAACGTATGTGCATGAT
>JGI24700J35501_10930201_pt1 | contig 12089 bp, 10 predicted proteins | sample TergutTh196P1_FD_35501 | JGI IMG/M metagenome (IMG submission 35501) | reverse complement strand
AGCCCCCCAAAAAAGTACTTGATAAATCTCATCAAGTCCAGCTGTCTTTATTAGAAACACTACTTGGGGGATGACTATTTACTGAAATGAAAGGAAATATAATTTTTTATGCTTTTGGTGTGAATAACCTTTTAACAGTACATGTTTCTGCTCTCTAATGGGATTTGATTACTGGCATTCATTTATTTTTCTTGATGATGGAGAAACTTCATAGTAACAATATCAAAGCAAGATTGTTATAAGGATATGATAAATAAGTTGTTTAGACAAAGTAAAAGTAATTGGTATTAGTAGTACAGAAAGGTAGGTTTGTCATGTCTCTGACCATAGGAGAATACAAAGTTGGCATGTGTGTGCATGCGCGTGCAGGCATACTTGGTTGCTGACATTGGCTGTGTTTTCACTGCTGATAACTAAGGCTGAAGCAGGCACTCATTAATCATCTCTTATTATGCGTGGATCTCAGATGGTTTCGATGCACTTGCAGAATATGTTCAGTTAAAAAAGTGTTCATTGGCAATACTTTTGCAAAATGTGTTTCAAGGGGGACAAAAAAGTTACCAAGAATTCTGTAAAAGATATCCTATATTTACAGTGCAATGTAGACAACACAGCACAGAATACTGGAAAATTTGTTCAGTGTTGGACAAAAGGGGATATAAAAACTTGTGCTTTTTTAAAATTATATCTGATTGACATTGAGCAGGAATGAAAACAGTCAAATTAAGAGATATTGGTATTTTGAATATTCCCAGGGAATCATGGATTTCCTTATGTGGCCTTGAATACTGCATGGTTTCCAGGCTTAATGTTTGTACAATTACTGTCTTCTGAGATGTGATACCATTTGGTCTGGTATAAATTTACCGCCTTGTATTGGAAGGAAGATGGAGGCTGCAGGTTACTCTGAAGCAGTTTGTACCAGACAAAATGGTGTCGTATCCCAAAAGAGAGTACACAACACCATATCCCATGAGACCATATGTAATCTAAATATTCACAGCCATGAGAACATCAGGTCACATACACTGTTTTTCTATGCCACTTGTCGTAATGGAATCTGCCATAAGAGACGTCTTCATGCAGAACAGAGTTTAAGAATAACAACATTAAAATTATACAGGGTGCAGCCAAAAAATGTGACATTTTTTTTAAATAAACCTAGCTCAAACAAAAGTAGTAGTTTCATCTGATGATATGCTTTAACAAAATTAAGTACATTTCAAATCATTTTATATACATTTTTTACTTTGTAAAAATGATTTTCTAAGATGGCTTTCATCCCTCTGTATATATTTGTACTTCTGAATGTAAACTTCTCAGTACGCACTATGTCATCTTCATCGGCACTGCTGAAGCTTCTTCTTTGATGTTCTACTCCAATTCACGTTAGTCTTAGGGCAAGTGACATACACTTAGCTCTTAAGGTAACCCCAGCTGAAGTCTTGCACATAGTTGAACATCCCCATTGTGCAAGATTACATTTGCTTCAGAGCACTGAATTTCTTGCAGTGTAAACCATTATCCTTTCTTTCTGGAACCACGCAGTGTGGAGGCTAAGGAAATGTCATCCCAGCTCTGTTGCAAAGAAGCTGAGTAATTTGAATCTTTGGCAACATTGCTGTGAGAGTGTCAGTTCTCAAATGTGTGTGTGAAGAATTGTGTTGTATTGCAGGTATGCCTCTGAATCAGGTGAGCAGAGTGTTCTGGAAAGCATGAAGGATTACTTGATCAGTACCATCCAGCGTACATTTGAAGTCAGTGTGGAACAAGCTGAGTGTCTGTACTCAGAACTGCTACAGTGCACTCGCAAGAAGAACTTGGTAAGTAGTTTCTGTGCAGGATTTGCTTTGAAGTAGTATACAAAATCTGTAAAGGCAAGTAGAAATCTTGTTGTAATGCCAGTGGAGAAAGTATAATGTATGCATTGTTGTTTCTTCTTGAGGACAGACAGAAAGGTGTTGCAAAAGTGGTTGTTTGAAAGCTCTGTTGGCATAATAGAATTCTGAATGCCTTATTTTGTGTGAATATGATTGTCTGTCCGTTAAACCCTCCCCAAAATATGTACTGTCTGGATTTTGGTTTTCTGAGGTTTGAAGTCGCAGGTTGCTAGGCTATTACTTCAGTCCAGAAAGGTGACCATAAATTCATGCTGGCTCAGTCATTTTTAGAACAGTAGATGAATTTACGTACACTATGAGATTGTATGGTGTTGTGAAATAGCATGAAATATAGTCCCAAGCAGAGTATTTAAATATGATGCTTTGTTTCAAGGAGGACTTGTTGAAGAAAGTTTCATAGAAAATGTTCTCGAAGTGTAATGTCTTTCAGAGCAACAATTCACAGAATAGTGTCAAGTTACATTCAACAGGATTAGTGTCGGACACAATACTTCAGTAAGGTGTCCTAACCAAATAAAAACATAAGTGTTGATTGCAAGAAATACGGTCTGTGTTGCTACAAAAAATGTCAAAAATTATGACCCTAAAAATGACATATGTATAAAGTTTTGTGCCTGCACACTGTGAAGCAAGAAATCATTAGTGCAGGTGGTTTGAACAGTCTGTTTTATTTGTCTTTTCAACCAGAGTGTACATTTTATTTAAAAAATGTTCAATTTACATTAACTGGCTATGTAAATAGTTAATAATAACTGAAATATATGACTGTGCTATGCAGTAAAGAAACGGTTGTATTTAGACAAAAATACTATACCTTTGATTATACTGAGAACACAACTTGGATTAAGAGCTTTAAAATTGTAAATAGTTGAGAAAATATTTAGTGGACCACAGAAAATTCAGATCCTGTTTGGTAAGTGTCTTGACACAGTTTGAGTCAGAATATGTTACACATTTAGTATTTGGAGAATTAAGGGGCAAATCATTGTTTGTGAAGCAGTAAACAATAAATATGTGACATATTGATGCTGGCAGTACTTCCTGAAGCACAATGTAGAGTTTAAGAGACAATAATCATCTTAAAGTGTTGTATTTCAATTCCAGATCACTGTGTTTCGTATCACAGATCGACCAGAGGCTACAGCTCAAGAACTTGATCAGACAATCCTTACAGCTCTGTTTAAGAGTCAGCACTTATCTCCAACTGAGCAACTGAGCCTTGCACTCACTTGGAATCGAGTGGATATTGCACGCTCTGAAATATTTGTTTATGGACAAGAATGGCCTCCAGGTATATATTCCATGTGTGACTTATTACTTCTGACTCCATATGTAGTGCTGAGTAACTGAAATACTTGTTTCTGTTGCAGGAGCTCTAGATGAGGCAATGATGCAAGCACTTGAACATGATCGTATTGATTTTGTTAAATTACTGCTGGAAAATGGAGTCCACATGAAGAAGTTCCTGTCTATACCTCGTCTGGAAGAGCTGTACAACACAGTAAGTCACAAAGTACAGATGTGTAACAGCCTGCCCCACCCTGTACAGTGTTGTGAAATGTAATTACTCGTAATGCCCTGTTGAGAGCAGCCAGGCTTATTGTTAATACTTGTAGTCCTTCTGTTAGGTGCCAGATATGCATTGCAGCTCTTCCTTGTGAGTGAAAGTTTCTTGTGATGGGTTGGTGGTTTCAGATGTTATGAATCAGTCTGTTAATCCACAAGTAACATTGCCAGATATGTGTGACTGATTTTGATGCACCTTGGAAGGCTTTTTTGAGCCATTTTTATTTCTGTTAAGGTTACTGTACCTAAGAGTTTATTTTTAACCTTGTACATATATTTTGAGACCTTTGATATATCTAATAATCATTAAAATGGGGCAGCTCTATGGCCCTTGTAGTATTATTACAATGTGTCAGTTTTGTCCACTTTAATTCATTTTGACGCCAGATTACTTAAGATCCAAATACATGTTTGGGCACATTTTCCAGATGTTTTGGACAAAAGTTGCAGATATCTGTAAAATACATACATTTTTTATGAAACTCACAATTTTCAAGAAACTTGCCCTGTCACTGGCTGTTATAGAGTTCATTTACAATACATTAAATGCACTGGCTCAGTTTTATGCATAAGTGAAACTCATCTTTCAAGTGTTGCCTGATGGTGCATTTGCCTCTTTCTGTTTCATTGTGCATATTCTAGAATGCATTGTAAGACATTTATGTCACTTTCTTGAATTAAACTTTGTTACACCAATTGATGATAATACAAGCAGAAGGGCCTATTCTCTATATTTGTGTTCCATGTCAGTTGGGCAGTGTTCAGTTGCAATAACTTTAAAGAAGAAGCACATGCAAATTAATCACAGTTTGCTTACAAACTCAACCAAAGACTTGGCATAGAGCATTGACAGCCGTGGTTGCAAGAGTATGGTGTCCATTTATTATTCTTGGATATTTTTCTGTAGGATCCAAGGTAAGAAGTAGGAAACAGAACAATTTCACTTAAATATTTCTATCACATGAATGAACCATGAAACAATATCTTTACTTTGATTTGCCTTGTGAATTTAAAATTTTCATTAACATAACATTGCGCTATAACAGTGTGTAATGGCATATCTGTTTATGGTTAAGTACTGACCATTTTGTGAATGTCATTATTCTGAAGATATAATGAAATTGCGCCTGAAAAATCTGTGTTCCAGAAGGACGTTTCTTGCAAAGGGGGCTTATATGAGTGGGGAAGAGAGTCAGTGATTATGGTGCAATTGAAAGGCTTCTATTCTAACCAATGTTGATTGTGTGATTGCAGAAACAAGGACCTTCAAACACCTTGGGCTACATTCTGAGAGACGTTCGACCTCATATTCCCCGAGGTTACATGTACACACTGCATGACATTGGATTGGTCATCAACAAACTGATGGGCGGAGCTTACAGGTTACTATGATATCTGTAGTATTGACAAGTTTTGTTTACAATAAATGACAAGGGAATTATTGGTTAAATTAATAGCCAATCAGGTATAAAAAATACATGTTATAATTTATTTCAGAATCTGTCAAAAAATCTGAAAATTAACTGTTACCTGAATTAACTTTGGTTCAAAATTTGTGCTAAAGTTACTGAAATTTGGGTGTCAAGCTGGGTGGTATGTCCATAACGGCTGGACTGGCCAGGCTCCACCTATATTCAGTCATTTGGTGTAAAAAAATATTTTGATGAATTTCTCATGTGTTTGCTTGTAGTATGGTGTAGGAAGTTGTGTGATAGATTTCTAATTTTTTAATGGTTGTATGGTGTGAAAAAGGTTTTTTACAAACTACAGAGGTTCTGCATAGTTTGCAAGAATTGCTGTATAGGGCATAGCGTTTATTGTTTTTTTCCTTTCAACTTGCTTCCACTTTGAATTGTTGCAGCTTTCACCATGTACTTAATTAAGTGTTGCATCATATAAAACCACTGGCGTGCACTTTATCATATTCTGTTCCTCTCCATGCAGGATAATGAGTGTATAGACTGAATTTTAGAGTAAACAAACATAGTGCATGATTTTAAGTGTTTAAATGGCTGGTCAGTGCACACAGGGGTGTATATACAGACAGAAACTGTTTAACTGTATGAAATTTTAAATGAATCTATGTATGTTATGATGCTGTGTTTGTTTATTAGTGTACCACTACAAAAAAAAATAGTAAATTATAGTGGCAGCAGGAGCCTATATGCTTGTTAAATATATAGTGATTACCAAATGTGTATATAGTAACTTAATATTTACTTTAAATATCCAGCAGGTTTACTTGAACAGTCAGTGGATGGAATAACCTTTCACAATCTTTTTATTTTAATATTGTATGTACCATGCATCATACGATGAATTAGTTTGTAGGACCCACTTTATATGCACTAAATGTATTCTTCATATGTTATCAGTTCTCCAACATGTTTCGGCACACCACACGTGCCATCATCAGGCTTGTCATGATAAGTAACATGCAACAAACAATTTGACAGCTTTATGATAACAACTACTAAGACTGCCCCATGATGGCATGTGTGGTGTGCCGAAACATGTTGGAGAACTGATAATGTGTGAAGAATACATTTAGTCCCTGTAAAGTTGGTTTTACAAACTAACCTTACATGTGTTGTTGTGTATATTACAAATCTCCCTGATGATGACTGGCTGTAATTGAAACATGTAGGAGTTAAAAACAAATAAGTGATAAATAGGCCTGATGTGTGCTTTGATGGTTTAATATTATATAATATTGCTTTCACTTGCTTGTGGCATTGAATGGTTGACATGTCTTCCACTTGCAAATCTGTTCCATTTCCATGGAGTCGCATATTTTGGGCCCATTGTAAGGTTTGATATGTATTCCTTTCTTCCCTACTTGTCTGAACATTTGATCTCCCTGGTACTGAACTGAAGTATCTGAATCAATCATTGGTGCAGCTTCATACTTTTGAAGCAGTTTTACGTAAAGAATTTGTTCTTGTGATTATCAAAGAATGTAAAAGAAATATGTGGACAATGTTGACATTCTGGTGCAATTAATGATATAAGCAGAGCATTTTAGACACATATGCATTCATACTGAACAACCTGTTAACATTGGTGTCCTTGTCCATCTATACTCGTCTAATAGACAGTAGAGGAGTCCCAAGCCTCCTCCATCCTAAGGGTGGACTGTATTTCCAACATGCTGGATAGGTGTTCAGCCAGAGACCAAACGGGTGCAGGCCCTTCATTTAGAATGTTTTTTCAACACAAAATTATGCCAAAGTTGTTATGAAGAAGAGCACTGTGTAACATAAAACATGCACTTTTAAAATTTGAACATTTAAACAGGGCTGCAAATCTTCCCCTTGTTAATTAACTGGTGGTGGTGGTGGTGGGGAGGTTAAATCTGATTTGTTCATGGCCTCACCAGTTCAGACAGGTATGAGCCACCTCTGTTATGAAATATTTTCTTTTAATTAATCTCTGTACATTATAGAATCTAAAATAAAAAGTATAACTATATCCAACTAAACATGGAGAAAAGAATGTGTGAGTGGTGACAGTTCATAAAATCTTCCTCCAGTTTATGTCACCCACCTGTGTCTAAGTCTGCTACACGGTCTTTTCACATTTGGGTTTTCAAGAAAAGTGCTTTATGCTTTCCTTGTTTCCCTCTGCACACGACATGCTTCACTGATTGTATCTCTGTTGACCTCTTACCTGTAACAACATTAAACTAGAAATATCAAGCCTTGAAGCTCCTTAGTATGTAACTTTCTCCTCTCCTGCCTTAGTTCTGTCCTCAGTGGTTCTCCACTTCATGAAGTGTATGATTTTGTCTTAAGGTCATCTTACACTCGACGCAAATTCCGCCTCATCTACGCCAAAGTGATGAAGAAATCGCCACATGTTCATCGAAACAGTTCATCCTTCATCCGTTACTATGGAAACACGAATGTGACATTGAGTCTTCTGGCAGAAACCCTCCCAACATCAAAGGAGACTGCTCTGTTTGATTATCCATTCAACGAACTGCTTGTGAGTGCTTTTTTCATGCTTGCACTAAGAGAATATATTCTTGCACTTCCAGTGACTGCAGTGTAGTAACATTCTGTGCTGTTTTAGGTAGGAAAATTGAAGATAGCATACTCTAGACCAAATAGTAGCAAGCATTCCTCAAATTTAACCTGATCTTAACCTCTCAATATATGTTTTTTTGGATCTGTTTTGATTATTTACATATATTTCGAACATTTTCATTTTTTTAAAAGACCTCCTGGCAGTATTTGTATCTTGATTTTGTGCTACATTCTAGTGATGTCATAAAAGGACGATCTGCCAAAGAATTTGCTTGCTGTTTCAGACTTGGGCCGTGTTGACCAAGAGGCAGGAAATGGGTTTGCTTATGTGGCAACATGGTGAAGAAGCCCTAGCTAAAGCTCTGGTAGCCTGTAAGCTGTATAAAGCTATGGCCCATGAAGCAGCTGAAGATGATTTGGAAACAGAGATATATGAAGAACTGAGGAATTATGGGAAAGAATTTGAAAACATTGGTAAGCTGAGTTCATGTCTTGGCCAATGAAAGTGAGACAGTCATGTGGGTATGATTGAATAAGACTATAAGAAATTACTATTCAGCAATTTTGTGTGTAGAAGGGCTTAAGAATGATTTCAAACAATACACACCCAAATTTATGAATCTTTGTGACATTTGTGACATCAGCAGTGAAACCTAAGTAACAAGGTGTTCTGGGTAGAACTTTTGTAAACCCTACTTGCCATGTTACAAATATCATCAGCAGCAGCACCACCACCACCACCTCAACTTATTGCTGCAGTGGCTATTGCCACCACCAGCATTGTTGTCGTCATCGTGGTGGTTATGGGTGTTGGTGTTGGTGTTGTTGTTGTTGTTGTCGTCGTCATTGTCATTTGTCGTCGTTGTCTGTTGTTGTTGAGAACATGTTATTTAAGTACAAATACTGTGTGTGATAAATTTGTCACATGTAATCCAAAAATATCACATAGTTGTCATTTTTGTAATTGTTAACTTAAAACACTGCTTCATGTATAATATTTATGTATGTTTATCGTCTGTCTCCAAGCTGAATTTCACTTGCTTGGCTCCAGTGGATCATTAGTTACTGCCATCGAAGTGAAAGCTAAATAAATTTGTTGCATTCCTGCTTACCGTTTAATTGTTTTGAATTCTACAGAAATGTTACCAACTTCTGTTGCATATTTTTCCAAGATCTATTAGCATACATCATTTGAGGATCCTGAGTACACTGGTGTTGTTCACAACTTGCCAGTTGGAATATCTGCTGTGTTGTTGTTTCGTGATTGTAGGAGATTAAAATATATGGTGTTGGGGTGACCTGCATTGGTCTAATGTTTATATTTGGCTTCATGACAATTGGTGGATTTGTTTCAAATTTGAAATGGGGGGCATGAACACATGCAATACAGTGATCTCTGGACTGCCATTTTTTCCCTCCCCTCTGAGTATGGGCATGCATAGTGAACCTTGCTGTGATTACTGTGTACATAATTGGTTCAGTAATTTCATGCTTTAAACAAGTTAGGAAATTTATGCATAACATGACAGTTCTGGCATGTGTGCCAACTTTCATTTAATTGTTCTGAAAGATGTGACAAAGAGTTCATTGGAAGGCCTGTGTTTCTTTTTTCATCTGCAGCTTTTTTCAGAACATTTTTCTGTTAAATATTAGGAAGTTATGCTCTAAGTGTGCTTGTCTGTCCTTGCTACAAGCACTTTACCTGAATTTTGTTACAGCTCTGGAGCTGCTGGACTTCTGCTACCGGCAGCATGATGACCAGACACAGCAGCTGTTGACGTGTGAACTTCAGAACTGGAGTGGGCAAACTTGTTTGAGTCTGGCAGTGGCAGCCAATCACAGGGCTTTACTTGCACATCCCTGCAGCCAGATCATACTTGCAGATCTGTGGATGGGCGGTTTACGCACTCGCAAGAATACGAATCTGAAGGTACAGTTTTGAAGAAATTATTATCAAAATTAGACATGTGTATAACCAAGTAAAATTTAAAGAAATTGAATGTGTTTTGTATATGTCATCAGTTGCTTTTAAAATGTGATCACGTGTTTAGTGTATGTTCTTTCATTGCTGTTGTTCATAGTTGAAACATATACAATTAATTTGTAGCACTTTATTTTTTGTTTTGTGCACTGATCTGCAAAGAAACTTAGAGAACTTGGAAAAGTAACAGTTTGGTAAAGTGCGTTCTTGGAGGGACCAGTGATACCTGTCATGTCGTGTTACAAAATGAACTGTCACTACTTTTGAAGGATGTTTCATAAATGATTTAATTTGCACATTTACCTATGTAACATGCTGAAACATCCCCTCATTTTCAGTGACTGGCATTGGACCATATAATAATGATTATCCAAATCATTGAATGGGCTGAGGAGGATTAAATGCCTGGTTAGCACGATCCTCCAGTTTAAACCCTCCAGATGTTTATGTCTGGGGGCTCATGTAGGAGCTAGTGTGTACACAAACAACCAACAACAAAAAGGCTCTCCTTCAAAGAATTTTGGTTGCCACAGATAACATTTCAAGCAACCACTACATTCTTAAGGATATTGTTTCAGTAATAAATTGGGTGGACATTTGGACAGTTTTGTAACATGTTTTGTTATTCAATAACATTTGCTTAATTTTGTATTGAAGTCACTGTGAAAATTTTAATTAAAAACCCTAATTTGTGATACATCTTTTTTTGTTACATTCAAACAGCCATGACTCCTTAAACTTTCTGTATTACTTTACTCATAATTGCTTGACTAATGTACCAGTGAAGTTTGGCAGACTGCAGTAATTGCTCTGTATGAGAATATCGGTAATTTGTATCATGCTGTGCTGCCATTCTCTTCTCCTTCCACTGTTTTGTGACTTTGTATGTTTCTGGAGTGTTCTTTTGTAAAGCACTGAATCACAGTCATCTTTGCATGTAAGTATGACTGTTCATTTTATTGTACTTTGATTCTTTGTTTTTGTTTATTTTTTTTTTAACATCTGACCAAGCAGGTGTGTGTAGCATTGATTCATGTGGGTGGTTTTCTTAGCCTTTCCAGGTGAAAGCTGAGAATACATTGAAATGTGCCTTGATTTTCTGCTTCCAAATCTATACCTATTAACCATTCACTGTCAACTACATCATCAGCCCATTGCATTTGCCATTACATTACCTCTAAAGATAAAATGACATTATGACAGAACCCAAGACTGAAGTGATTGTCTCTGTTACCATCCATGTAGTGTCTTGACAAGGTTTATAAACACAGCCACATTATATCACCTACTTCTTACCCACTACATATATTTACGCTACAGCAAGTATGGGTGCTGAGTATGTTTCATACATTTCATTACCAGAAAATTAAAAGAGATTACAAACACAGTTTACATATTTATTTATGTTTTTCTTTTTTTCAAAACATCTACACTGGCACTGGGGCATACCCAGGATTCTTTTCTGGGGTTAAACCAGCTGAGGCATGAAGTTGAATATTCATCTCAATCTAGTGCCAAAATTAAGAATGAGGGAGCAATACCTCTGCTCCCCTGTATGCCTTCATAGTGTTTACAGGGACAACTTTACCTTTTTTTCTCTTCCTTACTTATTTGAGACTTATCCTGACATTTGCCTGTAGGTAATGAGGAAAACCACAAACACATTTCTGTCTAGATAGCTGTGTTAATGATAAGCCAGCTTGCTAGGTCAGAAGTTACTTTCCAAATAAACAAAGTGACTGCACTTGGCAGATTCTTCATGCATTAATGCCCCATAGAATGAAGACAGCCATGGTGTACTGGCCAGTTAATCTGTATTCATATTTACTAGATAAAGCAAAATGTGGATGCTCTAGGTGATCCTGGGACTGCTGTGTCCATTCTACATTGCAAAACTGGAATTTAAGTCAAAAGAAGAACTTCAGCTGATGCCCCAGACTGAAGAGGAACATTTGATTGGTCTTGAGGAAGAAAATGAGAGCATAGAGGGGCAGCCCACAGATACTCATCACAACACAGATCCAGATGCTGAGGTAAGCTTGCAGACAGGCTGGGGAGAGAATAAGAACTGCTGCCAGTAGGGGCATTGTCATGGCATTATGAAGTTGATCCTGTCTGTCTGCCGTCAAAACATACCATTGTATTGTGATAGCAATGAATGGTTTGATAGATTTTCATTAATAAATGTATGCAGATATTTTTAAATTATTTGTTTACCTTGTACAAGCATACAATAGTAATTAATAGAACCAGTCAAAATGTGTCATAAATAACATGGTAAACAAGTAAAGTAAAGTTTAATACAGTCCTGTAGCTTACAGGATGGTGTTCAACTAATCATTATTGTATGCTTACATGCTTATGATTTCGTGTCTTTCTGAAAATTTAAAGTTAACATGGTATGTTCTAACTGATTAATGATATAATCAGTGTTAGCTTAGAATTTTAAGAATTTTATAATGTTTATATATATAATAAATTTTGTACTAATTTGATAGTATGGGCTGCCATCTGTATTACTTACTCCATGGAGCAGAGCCCCTCTTGAAAAGCTAACTGGTTCTGCAGCTAGTCAAGTAATTCCCCGCATTTTTGGAACCCGAAGGTTCCTCA
>JGI24700J35501_10930202_pt1 | contig 12104 bp, 9 predicted proteins | sample TergutTh196P1_FD_35501 | JGI IMG/M metagenome (IMG submission 35501) | reverse complement strand
GAATGTTTGGGTTTTTTAGATCAAATAAAGCAGGCTAAAATTTAGTGGTTACAGGATCGAAGGCAAAGCAATGTAGATAATCTAAACAATGTTAGACGTGATGCTAGCAGACATTTTAGGAACAAAAAGGCAGTAATATCTGAAAGCTAAAATTGAGGAACTTGGTTCTAATAGTAAGATAAAAAAATTTTAGGCAGTTGTATAGGTGCATCAGTGACTAAGAATGGTTACCAGCCCTAAGAAATAATATAGTAAAGGATGAGAAAAGTGATTTGGTTGCAGACTTCCACAGTATTTTGGCTAAGTGGAGGAACTATTTCGCCCACCCATAGAATGTACATGGGGTAAATGGTGTTAGGCAGACAGAAATACACACGTCAGAACCATTAGTACCTGAGCCAAGTGCCTCTGAGTTTGAGTTGGCTGTTGAAAAGCTAAAAAGTCAGAGGAAATTATTGGGGTTAATTGATGTGGATTTCGACGCAACAGGTCAACTACTTATCGTATATTTTGCATTCGTCAAATACTTGAGAAAAAATGAGAATACAATGAAGCATTGCATGAGCTGTTTATAGACTTCAAGAAAGTCTATGACTCAGTTAGGAGGGAGGTCTTGTATAATATTCTCATTGAGTTTGGTATCCCCATGAAAATGGTAAGGCTAATAAAAATGTGTCTGACTGAAACGTATAGCAGAGTCCGGGTATGCAAGAATTTGACTGACATGTTTCCTGTTAGAAATGATTTGAAACAAGGAGATGCTCTATCGCCATTGCTTTTCAACTTTGCTTTAAGGTACGCCATTAGGAGGGTTCAGTTAAACCAGGATGGTTTGAAATTAAATGGTACACATCAGCTTCTGGTTTATGCTGATGATGTTAATATATTGGGAGGAAGTGTACATACTATAAAGGAAAACGCAGAAGCTTTGGCAGTGGCTAGTAGGGAGATTGGACTAGAAGTAAATGTGGATAAAACTAAGTACCTGGTCATGTCTCGAGATCAGAATGCAGGACGAAGTCACAGTATGAAGACTGAAAGGTTGGAAGAGTTCAAATATTTGGGAACAACTTTAACATACCAAAATTCTATTCAGGAAGAAATTAAGAGCAGACTGAAGTCAGGGAATGCTTGCTAATATTCGGTGCAGAATCTGTCTTCCAGTTTGCTATGCAGAATTTAAAGATTACGATTTACAGAACTATAATTTTGCCTGTTGTTTTGTATGGGTGTGAAACTTGGTTGCTGACGTTGAGGGAGGAACGTAGGCTGAGGGTGTTTGAGAATAGGGCGTTGAGGAGAATATTTGGGCCTAAGAGGGACGAGGTAACAGGTGAGTGGAGAAAACTACGTACTGGGTTGTAAAATCGAGAAGAATGAAATGGGCGTGGCATGTAGCACGTGTGGGCGAGGGGGAGAGGCGTGTACAGGTTTTTGGTGGGAAAACCTGAGGAAAAGAGACCACTGGGGAGACCCAGGCATAGGTGGGAGGATAATATTAAGATGGATCTTCAGGAAGTGGGATGTGGGGTTATGGACTGGATTGAACTGGCTGAGAATAGGGACAGGTGGCGGGCAATTGTGAAAGCTGTAATGAACCTTCGGGTTCCATACAATGCGGGGATTTTCGTGACTAGCTGCAAATCGGTTAGCTTCTCAAGGACTTAGCTGCATGGAGTAAGTAAGTAAATAAGTAAGGTAGTTAGTATGTGTTGCTGATCGAGGCGAAAACAGGAAGGCTGAGTCTCTTTTATCTAGTCCTGCACATTTCTTCTCAAACGCTTGGAAACTTCCTGTAAATGACACAGTACGACGTTTGGATCATGAGGGGACAAAATAGTTGATTTTACGCAATTGGACCACTTGTTTTAAACTGGGAGGAGAGTAAGTTTGGAGGTACAGAAATTGAATTTCCAGTAGTTGTTACTTGGTGGAGTATGAAGAGTATTGATATCTTTCCGAAAATTAGTGGCAGTGCTTTGCTACTACTACTACTATTACTACTAGGGTGTTATAGTAGTAGTAGTTGTTTTAATAACAGTGGTGGTGGTAGTAGTACAGATTGTGTAGCTCCTGCCGCTCATTATTATTATTATTATTATTGCAATGGGACACCGGTTGGACTGTATTTATTGTCTGATTAGACACGACAGTTTAAAAACACTGTTTCGGAGATTGAAGGGAAATTAGAAGGAATGTTAGGAGTGACGGGAACACGAGGAATAAGACGTTAGCAGCTTATGGATGACTTGAAGGAAATGAGAGGATACTGGAAATTGAAAGAGGAAGCACCATCACATTCTGTGGAGAACTCGCAGTGTAAGAGGCTTTGTACTTGTCGCGAGGTAGACTACGGAATGAATGAATTTTGGAGACAGGCCGTGCCTGCGTTCTCAAGTGGGAAGCTGCTCTTTTGAGCCCATCGAACGAAACTGATCTTCATCGCTTGGCGTAGAAGTATAATCCCAAGGAACGATGGTGTTAAGAACTGCAGCCGGTACTGATGGGTGTTAAATTAATCTGCAGAAACCTATGGCCAGTCAAAAATAAACGTGAAGGCTCAATACCAAGTACATGTAAATACTGGAGCAAGGCTGAAATAAAACCAAGAAGAGGCGTGTAGCGACAAAAGCGTTCCAGACGGCTGGGGTTATTAAGTGAACCTTCTTTTTGATGAAACAGCGATTGCGTCGCGTAAAGCTGTAGCAGAAGAAACAAGGGACATGGGGCACTGAACGAAGTGGATGGTGTGTGTGTGTAATTACTCAGGTCGTCCCGTCGGCCGGGATTAGAGGTCTGAATGGGCCAAAATTTTAGAATTTTTCTCTGCCCGTCCTCTGGAGCATTGTATCCGACCCCGAATTTTACCATCCAATGTGTTACCCATACCCGACCGAAACCCGGCGTTCCTCTGTGCTAGTGCAGCTGACGCTCTCATCTAATTAACAACACATTCTGATTATCGTGCCATTAATACCTGTTTATTTTAATACATAAATGTCAGTAATCCATTAACGACTCCCTAAGAACTTCTGACATTTCGGAATTTGAGACACGTTATATACGTTTTGGATACCAATGTGATATTGCGAACTCTTTCTGGGCAGCGGCAGCTACGAAAATTCCTGAGAAAATTAGGTCTTTATTTGGTTCCTAAGCCTGACCTAACCTAATTTCCCATGCCAATTCTTTAAATAAAGTTTCAAATTACCACTTTTTCTGTATCCTCAGTCCAATTGTAAATGGCTGGTGAATTCGCGGCTCACAAATAGCGTTACAGCTCTGTGTTAGGTAATTCTGTAACTGTGTCCAGCATAAGACGAATGCATGTCCCAAGAAGTCCGAAATGTCTTATGTAATACTTGATAAGTATCATTTGACCCAGGCCCGAACCTGAGTATTGTCTGTGTTACTAGGCCCACGGCCGGGTCGGACCGAGGATCGGGCCCATACAGACCTCCAGCCGGAATCAAATATAAATCTTCTTTGTTTTTATGGTCGATAAACTCGTTGAAATTTCAAATGCTGCTGATATATGAAAAAGAGACCTCTGGGGTTCACGGTGATGCGATTCGAGGCATATGCGCAGAAGAAGCACTATTGCGGTAGTTCATTGTGGTGACCCACTTGGAAAACTCGTCTCACTTTGAAGTCCGAGTGATGCGCATTTTGTGGGAACAGGAAGTGTCCCGGTCTTCTTGGCTATGGTGTGACAGTGCCCTGCCGCACGCGGCTCATTATACTCAGAACTTGCTGCAAAATTCCGGATTTAGCACACGGCGTTTTTCCTATGTTTCCAGTCTTGAAAGACCAACCACCAGGACATCGTTTCACCTGACGCAACGTTCTGTGCGTCCGCTGTGACAGATGCCTCAATCGTCAAGTGTACTGTTGTGGAAAGTAGCGCATCAGTGACATATTTATTGTGTATTGTCACTTACCTCCATTGAAATCTTGCCTCTAATCTGTAACCTTACTTTCTGATCCGCTGTTAGCGTCGGGGGTCGAGAGGTTATATTATAAAGAATATTCGTTTGTCAGAGGTATTGAAGTAAGTGCTTGTGGGATAATTCAGGAGATCATCCCGATATATTCATCGGTATGGTGAGGAAACGCACAGGGGACGCCAGTCAGGGAGCGTCCAGGTCGAGATTCGAACCAGGAATTTCCCACATGCAAGTCAGAAGCGTTGCAACTGGAACCACCTGGCTAGGTGCCACTTCTAGAAACGTAATTTAAATTAGACGAGTTGACTGGTCTTTTATATAAAGGAAGAGGTTCTTTAAAATGCCTGTAGGTTTAACGTGAAATGTGCGGTTGTGAGATGTTTGGCATTGGTTTTTTGGAGTTCATTAGTCCATACAGACTAATCACGCTGGGTTATGGCATTTACTGTTACAGCATCTGTTGCGTTCTTTAAATGTCATTCACCACTTCTAACGAGACATCTGCTAACTATTCGTATAGAAATTATTTTTCGTCTCCGCTTAATTGCTTTATTTACTCATGTTCTGTTGCCAGAGAGGGCCTTCCTGTTTAAATGGGAGACTGAATTGGACGGAAAGCGTGCTAATGGTGTGCGGTGCACGTTTAGTGTTGAATGTTTCGATGTATGCTTCGTGGAATACAAATGATTTAGCACAGTCATCCATTGACCTCTCTTTTTTTCCCCAGTTTCTGGATTTTGTATTTTAAGACTTTTGGTAAGACTCTTGGACAAGGAGAGATTGCCACGTCACAAGGCTCGCGCGAACACAGGACAACACGAAGACAGGGTGTACCAGTAGGAATCTTTAGGCTGTCCGTCTATTGTACACATTACATGCTGGACGCAAAGAATAGTTTAATTTTTGGTTTTAGAAATGGGCGAACTTTAGAACATACTTTCATTCCTGTTAATATTTTGACTTGTGTCATATTTCGAGTTCGGTATCGGATTTTACGCATCCGTGTTTGCACAGTACGCAGTTTTGTAATTTCTATGTCCGTCGATTTTTTTCCCCCATGTAATGACGACTATGTGTGTTTGATCGTGCATACATATGTATTATAGAGACCATGAGATAGTGTGGATGAGATTCAGTGACCCAGTTGGCCATTTGATGGTACAGGATGCTCGACAATAAATAGTTTCATTCTGTTTGTATTTAGAGATCACAGACGTTGACAAGTTGAAGCGCCTGCAGCTTCTTCGGGGATGTTTTCCTTTGACAGTGATTCCAGCTGAACTTGTACGTTAAGAACAGTGGTCATCTGTCGCATTGAACAGGTGGTTGCCAGAACAACGTGTATTTGTCACTGAGTGGTTTTTAAAGACTGCTGAGTCGGTCATGTGGACACAGCGCAAGTTCCGCAAACGTTTTCATGTCGAACGATACAGAGCTAGACCGTCGAGAAACACAGTACCTTTGGTTTGAAATCTTTCAGTGGACTGGCAGTGACTGATTTTGAAATATGCGCGACCTCGCCATATTTGTACGAAGGAAAACATTGCAAGTTTTAGGAATTCTTAAAACGATGATCCACTCTGTTACATTCACCAAGGATTATAAACAGTTGACGTTGATCAACAGGTATCGCGTTAGTGATCTTATCTGCGAAACACACTACTAACGATCGAAGAAGCGAATCTTCAGGTAACGGTTAAGGTCTTGCCGCATAATTTTTATCCGTTGAAGCAAACCTTGTCGAATTTCTTTAATGCTCTGTCTCTTTAATTCGTCTGTAAATTCAATCTCAGCATCGTAGAAATTCTGTAACATCTTTCCCTGTTTCATGTGATTAGTAACCATTTCGAACAATAGCTCATTTAAAATATGTTACTGTTATACTTTAACCTCCATTGGACACTGTTTGAAACCCCTGTGAGTGGCTGTTTCACCAGACACGTCCGGACAGGAGACTCAGATACGTACTGAACGATGACGCCTTGGTTATTCCGATCTGTTTCGATTCGTGGACTTTTTTTACCGATATAATTACGAGATCGGTGGCAAATGGAATGAAATTTAAGTGAGACAAGCAATGTACGTATAATGTAACATGGAGGCACGTTCGTGCAACCATTATTGCAGTGAAAAAACAATAAGTATTACATATTCTGGGTGTGTGTCTGTAGCCTTAGTTAGCCAGCATGCAAAGCGCGTGCCCTGTGTTATATTGTCATCTTCGGCCTGTCTGGCTCTACCATATTTTTCCACCTTTTCCCATAAACGGAACTATGGTATAAAGAGGGTTACTGAACATAAAATGTGTTTTGATTTTCTCTTTTTTTTAACATTTCTCTTCCTAAGAAGAAATGAGCGAGATGTGATCATGAATGTATATTGGTATTTATGTAAATTATCTGTTATTCTTTACAAACTTTAATGAAATTTGAATTTTCTCGACAGATTTTCGAAAAATACTCAACTATCAAATTTAATGAAAATCCGTCCAGTGGAAGCCGAGTGGACGAACAGACTTGACGAAGCTAATAGCCGCTTTTCGCAGTCTTGCGAACGCGCTTAAAATCGCTTCCGATTACTTGATAGTTCGTTTCCGCTTGTTTTTAGTTTGGCCGTAGCAAGCAAACCTTGCTGTGAAATCTCCGCTAGCCCGAGACATATGTTTTATTCAGATGAATTTCATACATAACCAAGTTTTTATCATTCTCTTTCTCCGTATGACCTATCAGTCCCCTTGTGATGTGATGATTTTAGGGAGAGAATGAAAGAGAGACAGGGGACAGAGAAAGTGATTGCACTGAATAAGAAACAGGATGCAGCATAATGAAGTGTCGTCGGTAAGGAAAAACGTGAAAATCGAGCAGTTTCCTTGTTGATTCAATATCACACTAACAGAATCTTTATTGAAGATACTTTCACCAAAAAGAAACCTTCGCGTTACTCCCGTAAAGATGCTGTTGTTTCAAGAAGCACCTTCTAAGATAAGGCGATCAAGCTGTATCAAATGGTTTTGTTACAAAGAAACATAAAAAAGCCCAAAGAGAGGTCTGTTTTTTACAAGAAATAAAGAACTCTCCTTTCAACCTCTAGCTGTAACCAGCCGTTCGTCGTAATGGTTTTGAGTTTGTATGTGTGGGCGGATGGATATTCCACATATCCATCGAGCGTGAAGTATTCATTGCTGAATTGTTCCACAGTGCACCTGATCACCTTGATTAAAAGCGCTTTATGGGAATGTACAGATCAGTTATGGCGGGTCATCACGAGTCTCGTTGATTTCACATAAAGATACTGCATATATTAGTTACTTAGTGACAGTTCACTGAATAAAATGCCTAAGTTGTTTCCGTGTTGATCTTTACTGACCCGTCAAATCAGTGTCGTCAGTTCTGGAAGGAAGTTAATACTGTACAGGAAGCATGTGGCATACCGGAGATTTTAACGCTAGGAAACCTGAAATTTATCTAAATAATGTTTAAAAACGGAATTACCACCTTTAAAGAAAACTGATCGAATCCCATTCCAAAGGTAAAGTATTTCTTGTGTCTGAGGAAATCAGAGCTTTCCTTTTATGAAAATCCGGAACTTGTGCACGTCTGCTCTTAGGAACATAGTTGTAAGCTGAAGTCAGGCAATGTGATGTAAATGCTGAACTCTGCTGTCGTGTTTTAATATATATATTTTATTGCATTTTGTTGATCTGCTATTTATGTATTCACGAATGGCGTTAATAAGGGGTGAATGTTCCATTTGATTCAGTGTTTGTGGAATGCAGACATCTTGCTGCTTGATCAAGCTATTATTCCACCGAAGTCGTCGATATCGTGCGCTATTTCATGCTAGACTCTTACGTCCTTACATATGCGGCACGTGTTTTGATCAGTAATAATTCCAACACCTGCAGTGACTTTTGTTTTTCGAATAATTTGTCTGACGACATTGTTTCAAAGTCGGTCGTATGTGCCTGGTAGATGACTTTGTCATGGGTTCGCATTCAGATCACCTGCTGCTAATAATAATTGTAACCAAATTTTTTATATACAGGGTGGCGCACAAGTCCTTGACTCACGATGTTTGACGTGTTTCCTCTAGTATCAAGTGACTTCTGCGCCACCCTGTACGTTATACATATTAATTTGCACCTGGTATGACATTAAAACATAACCAGACAGTGCAAATGCCAATATGCAAAGGCTAGTGTAGGTGACACTGACAGTGATCGTTTGTGAAGTCTAAACACGTGTTACCGAGCTAGATGGCTCAGGTTTTAGCGCCTCTGAGTTGTGTGTCGGAAGTCCTTGGTTGGAAACTCGTCTGGGACACCGGCTGTCACTGCTGAGCCTTTACGTAGATTTCCTCCGCCCTTCCAAATGAATGCCAGAATAACAGGTTGAAGTAGGACAAGACCACTTCGATGCTGTTCACTGACAGTTGATATTATTGTCTGAAGCTATGTGGTGTGAGCTACTGAATACGTCGTAAAATAAAGGACAAATAAATGCCATGATCTTCATCTAAGCGTGAGTCTCCAAAGTGTTTTATTTGAGGTATTCTGAACTAAAATTCGGCACGTATTTCTCCTGTTAGATCCCTGTACAGGCCCTGAGGGTTCAAGGAGGTTGAGGCTCCCACACTTCGAGACATTCGGCACATAAAGGTGGTAAGGTTGTCAGCTCTACGCGCCGGCCGCCTTTACCTCCCAGGATATATTCCTTGTACTCGTTTCTGTTAGAGACTAAGTCGACACCGGGCCATAATGCGGCCGGAAGGGTTAAGTCAATTAAAAAATTCTAGTGACATCGAGAATCAAACCCGCGACCTTCCGACTTGTAGCGCAGTGCCTCAACCGACCTCGCGACCGCGTGCCCCCGTATGTCGCCATATCTAATTTTAAAGAAAGTAGGCATACAACTGAAATCGTATCGTTAGAGGCACTGCTCAAAAGCCACGCATGCATTCCATAGGAAACATGTACGAGTAGAAACTATAGTAGAAGGTTCGATTGCTGTCTAATATTGTAAATCGACTGGTATAAGAATTGCCGATGTCCTTGCATTCGCGTGGAAGGTCAGGAGTCAAGCATAGATGTTCCAGTGAGACATACTAGGCACTGTGCTGATTTGCTCCGTAGGATGTGCATATTTTTTAGTTACGTTAGCTGCGGTCAGAAAATAAGTTTACAATGCGTGTACTTTGAGTTATTCATTTTTTGCTCTAATGAAAAATGTCAGATTAGTTGTACAGCTGTCCCGCTACTTTACCACAGAGTCCTACCACAACTGAGGCGTTTCTCTTATCGTGGAACGACCTTTTTAATTATTAAGTACGTGTCACGGTGTCAACTGTTCACCACGCGATTATCTTTTTGTATTCGATAAGATTTTGCTGCAGTGCTGGAAACGGATGAAAATCGCTGGGTGACGTGTTCCCCTCATATAGTCACAGTCCATATAGGTTGTGAGTTACTTGATTCTGTGCCTTGTAAGCGTATTTCCTGACCGACCCTCGTTTTCTGGACAGTAAGGACAGCATTTGTTGGAATAAGTCCGTTTAGCGGGATGTTCTCTTTTATGTATTTTGAATATCGACGGCTGCTACTGATGATACTTGTGTGACTTCATAGGACTATCGATGCGTATCTTATTAACCCACTGACATAGTTTGAGCGCATCGAGATTTGGCACTATGTTGTATATCTGTACTTTGGTTTAGTGGCATTGTTGTGTATGCATTTTGAAGTGTCTGAGTTAGTTTGGCATAGAAATTGTGAGTACACAAAATCAGTAATGTGCTGGTGACTTACATAGAATATAGGCCTGATGTCGTAATTCTGCTGGCCTTACTAATGGGAACGGTTATTAATAAAAAAAAAGACAACTCAAAATATAGGAAATTAACTACGTGGAAGGGAATCATTCTTAGGAACTAATATTTGCCCAGCAATCAACAAACTGTTCGCCACCGTATTCACAAGTGTTTGCCACTAGTCCCTATCCTGTGCCAGTGGAATACATCCAATCATATTTAATCTAGATCCCTTTTAATAATATCCTCCCGTCAGTACCCACGTCTTCTAAGCCTTTTCATGCCTGGAAGCTTTCAGACCCAAATTTCATATGTATTCCGTACCTTTTCCATGAGTATTACATGCCAAAAATTGGGTAATTATGAAATTGCAGTGGATTTGATAGTGAAATAAACGCCTAAATATATCAGTTAGTCTGTTCGGAATAACGTATGTGCAGGATAGTTTGCTGAATTGAGGCGGCGCGTCGATGTCATTTTATGCGATCTGTCATGATGGCACCATTCACCCAGAGCAACTGAAGGAAAGTCATGAAGGCGAGAGTTTTCAGAGCGCGAAATGGTGTGACGTGTGTCTGCTACATCCATGAGCCCTATAACTTAAGGATTCATGTGACTGAGTGACGTCACATTAATTAGTTCACACCGACCGTTCTGTAACTGTACATAGGGCTGTCTCTGGGTCCAACTTCGGCGGGTCCCCGTGCGTCGCAGTATTCGGGGTACTCGTGATTCATTATACGAGTACTGTTATGGGGGAATTTTTCTGTTCTCCAAAACGTCCAAATCGGTTCTGAGCCCCGCTTAGCCTCCTATTCAGTAGCAACCTGAGTGCAGAGCGGCCGGAGCTCGAAGTTGACTACTCACCTCCATCCAGTACCAAGGTTAAGAATAAGTGGAGCTGTACCTCTGCTCCCCTTACATGCCTTCGTGTCGTGGGTAGGGGTAACTTTCCCTTTTACTGTTGCGTTGGACATTGTACATTTTCTGTTGTATGTTTCTCGTGCAACTTAACATTTCGTTTTGCTGCTGTTCTTAGCATCACCCATTCAGAAAGACAAGTGCCGTCAAACCCTGTTCTCGATATAACGCCGCATCCCGTCTTAATTGGTTACCGACTTTTCGAAGGACCATAGTGCCTTCATTATCGAGGGTCGTTTCAGACCTCTAGATCCTTGAAGGTGAAGGCACTTAGGGTAGAGGTGGCTCTGTTCCCGGGGGTGAACCGGCTGAGATATGAAGCCGACCACCTCCATTTGATGCCGAAGTTAATTGTATGGGGCTGTACACTCATCCAATCCCCAGTGTGCCATCTTAAGGTGGTGCTTAATCAAAGACACGCACAGCTTTGCCTTTCGAGATTTGAGGTTCTGGCAGTGGTTATTGCTGAGATTAAAGTTTCCTTGGGTTTTTCACCTTGTCGACATCTCAGAAGACTTGACTTTTCATTTTTACCTTCATCACCCTATGCTCGGCGACTCTCCTGAGGTAGGCTACGTACTTGTGGAATAAAAATACAAGACATATCCTTCCTTACGGAAATTTCGTGAAATGGAGCCCAGCATGAGAGTGTTAACGAACCTAGGAAGTCCAGTGGCACTGGCTTTGGGACGATTATTCGCAGCTTTTGTTCAGAGGAGAGGATGAGGAACGGACCTTGCATAGTGAAATCCCGAACGGAGGCTTTTCACCGAGACGAAGCGATTATTTTCCTTTGCACATTTCATTACTGCGGGGCTGTCCAAATTAAGTCCCGCGGCTTTAGTTAATCCGGCCTGCGAGTCCGCAATATGTCTTGAACGGTTCCATTCTGACATTAATTCTTACTGAATTACTAGTAATCGAGACTCGTTTTACAAAATTTTGGCATACAGACAGTATTTTTCCTTTTTATTATTTTATTACAATTTACGGTTTTTATTTGCACTTTAGTTTCCCGTATTGATTTCTTGGCACGTGGTTTCCATTACGCTATTTCAGGAACAGGAATTTGAAAAGTTTTTCTTCGTAAAATAGTTTTGGACCCTTTGTCTTTGATTACGATTCATGCCGCATGAAAATCATAAGTTTAACCGTACCTGTCGAAACATTTCCCGCAAACGTGTTTACACAGTACACGTACCATTATTACGATAACTGTCTCCGCATTTCGGCCCACGAATATTGAAATTAATCACTAGGTTGCCCATTTGTCATGATAGTTTGGAAACCCCTGATTTACATGTTACAATTTACGTGTTACAAGATGTTCCACTTTGTATGCTTTCTTTTGGGTAATTACCCGGCGTCTGGATTTTATATGCCGACGTTTCGGAGCACTCTGTCTGTTCCATCTTCATAGGCAGGTAGATG
>JGI24700J35501_10930203_pt1 | contig 12126 bp, 10 predicted proteins | sample TergutTh196P1_FD_35501 | JGI IMG/M metagenome (IMG submission 35501) | reverse complement strand
ACCTACCTACCTACCTACCTACCTACCTACCCACCCATACACCCACCTACGCACACACCCACCCATCTACCTACCTACTTATGTACATACATACATACATACACACATACATACATACACACATACATACATACACACATACATACATACATACTGGCCTTCTTTACCAACTGACTGACCAACTGACAAACCACACCACAGATAGTGGCATGGTGTGCATTACATTTCACATTTGGAAGTCCCAAATTTGAATCCTGGCACACTGACCAGCTATCCTGACTTGGTATTTTGTGGTTCTCCTTGCTTCATGCAGGCAAATATCAGGACAATAACTTAAAAGGGTTTCACAACTACTTCCTTTCACACATCCTTTCCAGTTGCTTAATTTCCTACAATTTGCGACTATATAGTCAGAGCTACTGGTGACAACAATAGAACATTAATAAATATAAAGTCACAAACTCCAAGCAGAAGAATCCTTATTAGGAAGCTATCAGTGACTCAACTAGCCAAGAAGTTCCATCTTCTACAGAGCTGGATGTTTCACTAGCATGACAACAACTGATTCCCTATCTTGGGTGAGATGAATCCAGTCCACAATGTCAAATCCCATATATTTAAGATTGATTTTATCATAAAGCTCCAATCTGTGAACACGTTTCCCCATAGTGTCTGCTTTTCCAAAAAATATTTTCTACAAATTTCTCATATCTCCCATTTGTTTTACATGCCCTATCCATCTCATTGTCCTTATCTTTACCACCCTTACAACAATTGGTATGAGTTAAATCACACGATTTTCTCCAGCCACCTTTCATTGCCACTTAGGCACAGCATTCTGTTTTCAAACACCTTCAATTTACGTCCTTCACTTAATAGGCAGACTGTGTGTGAGGTATTAGTGTTGTACGTAATTTGTAACACCATAATGGTTTTTGGCATTGAATAGGGTTATCTGATGGTGCTTAACATCGTCACTTATGAACTTCACAAGAAAAGCATGAAATAAAAGCTGTCCTCACTTTTCATCTTAAAGAAATGCTTGACACATTTTCACTAAATTTTCCACCTGAGGTTTGCATTACAGGTTGTCAGATAAACTCATTTTGTGTTGCATCAGTGAAATTTACATAATGGTTAAAATACACTGTACCACTTTTACCAAAAAACAGCCTAGTACATATAGAATTAACATATTATATAGAATACAGATCTCACACTGAACTACAACTTTCATTAGAAACGTGTTCCAATGTGGTGAAATATTTAATAAAATACATACAATGACAATAATTAGTCATTCTACATAATATGGGCAGCTCTGCAATATTAGATCTGTATTTGCACTCTAGCAGAATGAACTGTTGGTGTACATTTGTCTTTGTTTCTGTTGAGAAAATACAGTAGTTATAATACAAAGGAACAATTATGACAGGATAGTTAAAAAAAAACTGTTCAGAAGAAAGTAGGGGCTATGGTAATATAAATGTAAACCATATCTATTAGCAATCAGAAATTATAATAAAATTTGTTTATAATTATATGACACATTTCAGGAGCCAGGCTAGCATCACCAGTACAGTGACTAGGCTAATGGCTGGACAGCAGAAGAATCATGGTAGCACTCTAGGCACAGGCAAGAGATTTTTCTCCAAGTCAAAGTGTACAGATGAAGTCTGGGGCACAGCCAACCTCCTACTCAATTGAAACTCAGGGTTCTTTCCCCACACTGGTAAAACTGATGAAGCATGAATGTGACCACTCACCTCCACTCAGTGACAAGGTCAAGTATGAGTAATGCAACAACTACACTCCGCCATATGCCTTCAAGGTACACACAGGGAAAGTTTTACCTTTGCCTTACTGTATATATGAGATGTTGCAAGAATTTTAATCCTTCACAGCCACATCTTCCAAACACTGACATACACTTAACACAATATTAATTTTGAAAATGTTCAAATTAATACCAGATTTTGCTATCCTTCATGATACTAACTACCATTTCAACTTAAATTATTTGAAGAGGCAAAAAATTCAAACTTTCAAAAAACATGTAACACAGACATCTCAGTGTTTAGGCATATAAAATAACAAACTGGAAAAGAATATACTTAGGGCTGGCCCCTTGGACACACTACACAGAATAAGCACATTTGAGAATGGACCTGAAAGGGCTAAACGCTATTTCATGTTAGCAATGTTTTCCAGAAAAAAAGTTAACGAATATACATATTCAAATTTGCTAACAGAACATCTACAAACATTTGAGTGCAGAGAACATAAACATGCACGGCATCATATACGGAATTCAAGCATGTCAGCCAGCTGATATTTTGATTCAAGCAAGAAACAAAAAGCTATAAGCATTTATAATGCTTATTCCTTGTATATGCATTAAAAAACCGGTAAACACATATCTCAGTCTTTACTAGCAATAAAATTACCACTTAAACTACTCTACAATGGTACTAAACTAGAAAATTATAAAGAAAAACTGTTTATACAGACAAGACAACTGGTGTTATTGGCTAATCTAATGCGTATTCTCAACTGCAGAAGAGTGCATTAATTAACTACCATTCCCTAGAAAAAAGATGAGGCAAACATCATACAAAACTACATACAAAATATATTTTTAACTCTTAAAGCATTCACAAAAATCTAATTTGTATTCAAAAACATACACACTGAAATAAAACTTCCTACCCGCAAAAGCAAATCAAGACCTTCACTAGCCTACAGGCATAGAGCAAATAAATCAATTCTAATACTACTATCAATCAATTTACAGAGCAATGGAATCTATTACAGTTGGATCAAACTGATTTCAAATACAGGTTAGGTATACCAAAAAAAAAGTAATGGCACTTTGTAAACAATGTGTTAAAGAGTCACATTTTAAAATTTAGCTCAACTGGACTGTCACTCTAAGCAGACATATCTCACTTATGCTGCACTCTAATTAAATAATTAATAACTATTCCTTAATCAAGAGAGAGAGAATACTGTAGTGACATAATCATTCCATACACACATAAAGATCAATTTTGTTTTGTTTGCACACTATAAATGGAAAAAGCAACATGTAAAAAATAAGTTTATATAAAAAATTAAAGTCATATTTTGCAGATTTATCAAAATTACGTGGTTGAAAAGACAAATAAACAACAATGCAAATCTAAGGCTCAACTTTGCTGTTCATTAAGTGTTGTCACATGGCATGTCATTATAAAGGAGACAAAAGCAGAGTGAGGAGGAAAAGTCACTAGCAAATGCAAGTCTCCTGGAAAGGAGCATCCTGTCAATTGCTAAATAATTAACAATGTTTCTAAAGACCATAGTTTTTTCATCTTCAGGATCTGAGAAGCCAAAGAACACATCTTGGACCCTCAAGGCAGAAGCAACACAATACTGCTCTTGAGAATGTCAAAGTTAAGCTTAGTTGTTGTTACACATCACCATATATCATTAGAAAGAGGGACAAATGCTGTGGGAAGGAGGAAGGTCAGGAAGAACTGCAACACAGCTCCAAAGCCATTTATGTTGAAGATTCAAGTCTTATACAACATAATGCCATGTAAATCAGTACAGGGTTAATGTTGCTTTCATAAAGACCTTTGCACTTTCATCTTCAAGATCTAAGGAGTCAAAGTCTTGGATCCTCAAGATGGAAGCAGAAAACTGTTCATCAATAGTGTTGTGAAAACCCCAAAACTATTTCTATATTCACGAAGTGTTTTCACATGTCATTCCCAAGATGAAAGAAGTAAAGAGTGAGGTCAAGAGCAACTAAAAACACAGCTCTAAATCTACATGTTGTTGAAGATTCAAGTTTTCTGAAAAATGATGCTGTGCCAATGGGTAGGTTACTTATGTTTTGGAGAAGCTTGTTGCCTTGATCTTCAGGGTCTAAGCAGTCAAAAGTGACTACCTGGGCCCCAAAACAGAGGCAGCAAATGCTTCATCAACAACGCTGTGAGAACTTCAAAGCTAAGCTTCATTGCTTATTAAGTGTTGTCATGTGTCATCAGTAACAGGGACCAAAGCAGAGGGAGGGAGAAGGTTAGGTGGAATAGCCATGTAGCTATAATGTTTAGCCATTTGTCATTTGTTGCCATGTATCATTTCAACAGCAAATTGGCACAGGTACTAGATCAACTGCTCACATTATAGATGTCATACAAATTTTGTTCTACACATTCAAACTGTATGCCTTAAGACTGTCTACAGCCTTTCCCTCGTCCATATTGTTAATTTTTAACCCTTTTTATACCAAATGGAGATAAGTAACCATTCATAAGCTGGTCACTAGATTAAAGATCTGAAAATGAACATTGTACTACCATCAATCACAACTGAAACACACACACACAAATACAACACACAAAACTGCAAAAAAGCATAAAGTTTGACTGGGAGCTGACAGCGAGCGTGGGAACGAAGCTACCAGGCTACGTTGCTTGCTACATGTCACCTGTTTGATTTAGAGAAAATGAAGAATGATGATGCTGAAGGAATGGGTTGTATCTTGGTAGCCATGTTGAATTCTGAGAGCCGCCTTGGTCGTGCTGTGATACCATCTTCCATCTCATCCATGTCTGTTGGGACAAAGACAGATGCCACACTGACATAAGCCAGGCACAAACAAACATGGGCTTGACTGCGAAGGTTTGGCACGTCACAGGGAAGTTGAATGGCCACATTTAGATTTCAGTATTGTTCATTGCATGGTTTCTAGTGCTTCCGTGTACAGCCTGTGTGACCCTTCTGGACTCTGCTCACCAGCCAAGATTGTAGCTTTCATTTTCGAAGGTGGAGGCACCCATAGGCAGATACTGATACCTCTAAAGTGATCACGAGGGTGACAGCTGATATGTAGGAACTAAAACTTAAGAGGGACTCCAGTAGGGGATCTGGTATTCTGTACACTCCCAGAGTTTTATCATTGGTACATATAAACGTATGCAATGTGCAAGATGAAAAATCTGTATATGGAATTCAGGATTGGACTCAGCTGTGTTAGCTAAAAAACTAACCTCTATATTCAGCCGCCATTTAATGGACCCTATTAGATGTCATCAGGTACTTCCCATCCACCTGTGGGTGCAAGAAGTGGCATTTCCTCCCCTATAATTATGGTGCAACATCACCAAAGACAAAGTTCTATGGTAATCATGGAAACCCAATAACCATGATAACCTACATGTGACTCCATCATCCATTCAGTCACAACCTAAGCAAATTGTATATAAGAAATGTGGGCATAGGAGCTGAGAAAATTCAGGGTATCTGGCATATCAACCAATATTAGAAATGGCACCTTCTGAATGCAAGGCAAGGGTGTTACTGCTGTACCAACCTGCTTGGTAACACATATTATGACGCTGTATTATTTAACATTTCTGTAAGTGTTTGAATTTGAGTTAGTAACTGTGCAATCTTTTTATTTTAAAATGTAAAACAGTATTCTTTACCATGATAAGGTGGCACTTTGGTTACTTTGCCAGCTGCTAGAACACAAAATGTAAGCTGCATTGTTCTATTTCCACAATGTTGCCACATTCCTGAACAGCCCAAAGAGTTGGCTGATATTCATCAGTGAATGGGTGCTATTCTTTTTCTGCTGCAGTGACCAGATGCAATTCTTGTCAGTACTTTTTTTTTGTGGTGTTATATCAGTAACAAAGTTTTTGTTCTGCCAGTGCTAGATACTTTCAGCATGTTAGAGGAAAAAATAAGATGTGTTGTTGGAAGAGTTCTTTGCAGTTGCTACAACTGACAAGAATCAGAACAAAATTTCAATGTGTATGGTGCCGCAAACAGAGCACATACTGTACTTCAGTGGAGAACACAAGTGTCTTTGGGTTCTTCTTGAAACCAATAGCATGGCTTTCAATAGGATTATCGTCTGCTTCATAATGAATCCTTGAAAATCTCCAGATCCTTCGAAATCATCTTGTCATCTGCGGAGCACAATGTAAGGAAGCCTATATTGTGTTCTTACTCTTGTAATATATGTATATACATATATATATATACACACACACACACACACATACATTCCCGGTGATATAGCCGTGGTGGCTTGAAGTTGACCACTCACCTCCATCTAACACTGAGATTAAGAATGAACAGAATTATGCCTCCTCTACTCATGTATGCGTTCACTGCATGGACAGGAACCACTTTACCTCTGTTACATATACACACACACTCTGGCTGTTGACCTCTTTATAGCTTATTCTGTGGCATTATCCTATGTGATCTAGATATAGAAAATTTTACATGGGGAAGGAATGCTCATATTAATTAAAGAGATGAGGATTTACCAGGGCAGGATAACACCAGGAGACCAAGCCAACGCTGTCAAGCCCAAGATGAGGTTCTGCCTTACCTGTTGGTATTGGAAAATATAAAGAAGGCACTTCCCTGTGGAAGTGGGCGAATCGTCATTTTCATACTGAACTCTGATATTCGGCGAGGAAGTGCTGATGTCCTACGAACCGGTACAATACCTTCATCATCTTCATCTGCAAATTTTAATGCAAACCACACAGCTTGGAAAAGATAACCTCCAAGCTACTAAACACTTTCTGTGTCATTAACTAGCAACTGGGGAAAAAAAATGCATACACAAATTTCTTTTACAGATTCAAGTGTTAACACTTTCCATGTGGTAAAATTTATAAACATATTTAGTCAAAGGGAATTATAGTCCTTGTTCATTCTATGAGACCTTAAACAAGGACAGTCCGACTGTTTCCATCTGTAATCCACGTGCTCCAGATAAAAATAATTTTCTTTTAAATTCATGTAAACTTCTGCTTTTATTAGCCTGAAGTATATGAAGAGAGAGATTTGATACAGTTCTCTTCCAAAGTCATCTGTATATTGCACTTACCACCTTGTATCAGACACGCTTACCTCAGCAACTTCCCTCAGAACAAATTTGTTCATTATAAATATAAAAAGTTAAGATGGCAACAGCTTCATCACAAATGTGAAACAATGGCAGAATTTGACCCTCAAAAAAAGTCTACCTAAAAAATTTGCATAAATGAGCAAAAAATTTTGAATGAAGGAATCTTAACAGGATGCAAATGGTATGCTCCTTAATGTAGTAGACAGACTTTGCCAAGGCATTCTTTACTTTCAAAATATGTTTCAGAGCACATGCTTAAATGAAATATCATTTATGCTCATAACAAAAGTACAACATTTCCCAGCAAATTTTCTTGAAACCCATAGATGTTGACAGTATGAATGGAAAATCATTTATGCTCCTACTTATTGTATGACTTTCAAACGCACAGAATTTACAAAACTCACAAACACAAATTAATGTACCTGAAATTTCACTGCCATGTTCAAACAGCCTTCTACTTGCCCCTAATCTGAGATGAAGGAATCCAGTCCACATCCTGTCATACTATTTCTTGAAGATGCATTTTAATATTATCATTCCACTCATGCCTGGATTTTCTCAGTGGTAACATTCTTAACTGTCTTTGCAATATAGTATGAGGGCCACAAATATACACTTGTCAGTCACATGTTCTCTGCATGGCTACATAATATAGGTATAAAGCTGCCTGAAACTACAAAAGAAAATGTCAAAAAAGGGAGAAAACAAATTACTATGGTGATGGTACCAGTAACAATGGAAAGCGACAGGACTTTTTCAGTAAGATGATCTTTCCAATCTGATAAATGAGATTTCAAAAAGTTTCTGCAGTTTGCATTCTTCAGTTCAAAATGCAGAAGACACATGGCATTAATACTTTCAGTAAACAAGGTTTTTGGAGGATTTCGCTTTGCAGAATTTGTTTTGGAACTGTCATGCACTCATGTACCTTTCTATTACATTTTAATATGTTTTATGGTCATGTCACTATGTATTGATTAACATCACTGAAGGGAATATTAATAAACCTGGACATACAAAAATGTGGGCCAGCTCATTTGGCAAAACCATATGAATGAAATGTTGAATAAGTACAGATCTAACCACAATATCAACTCAACAGCTGCAACATACAAGACTGTATGTGCACTATCATAATCAAATAGTAACATCCCATGATTTCACCCACTATCATATTCAGACTACTGACTATGTCTTGCATGTTATCTCATAGACTTTGCCCTCATATAACAGGAGATGTGATGTGGAAGAAGAGTCATGTATATGGATGTAAATTAATTTAATCCAGTTTTTGGATGCAAAGAAGAGCAGATAACTGACAGTTACTTCAAGATCCACCATTTCAATCAAGCAAATGTTAACCCCAACCAGCTTTCCAAATACTGATATTTAGCAATGAATGCAAAGAAATGATCAAAAGAAATAAACTTTTATCAGTTTACATTATAGCATACACTACTAATTCAGAATATATGCTGTTACTGCAACGAAGTGTTCAGTGCTATGTAAATGTGAAGATCACGTCCTGTGTGTTTTAGAGATAGACTTGATTACAAGGTTGACAGCACAGGAAGACACCAATACACATAGCAGATTTGAAAACTTCAAATCTTTTGTACAGCATTACTATTTAAGACAGTTTTATTATTAAGAAGTAGTATATAAAATACTGTAATTTTTAGTTTCTTACCCTGATTGTCTGTGTGTTCCTCATCATCATATGGATAATCCTCACTGTCACCATGCTCCAATGGCACTTTTGTGTCACTTGCAGTCTCTTCTTTTTCCAAACTAAAAAACATTCAACAATACCATGCAAAACACAAACACAGAGCATTAGAAAATGTTATATGTACATACCACACTAATAAAGAAGATTCTTTACATCTATATTTTAAATTCAAATGCATTATGCATACTTTCTGCTCTGATGTGCAATTTAAGATAATTGGTGTTCTAAGACTATATACTCTGGCTAAACCTTTATTCAATTTCCAGTTATATAACTGGGACTAGCTTTGTATAAAAACCCAACTGGGTAGGAAATTTTATGCCCTACGATGGAAGCAGATCCACTATTTGAAACACTCCAATGCCCAAAAATAACAGTCATGTTTATTGTTAATACATCATCACCAGAAACATTCAGACTTAACTAAAAACATAATCAGAGTTGGTAAAGTAATCCTCAATGAAACACATCTGTCAAGCCTTCTATTTTGTAATTCATTAAGCCTGCAATGGAGATACTTACTTCTCATCATCATCAGCAAGTTCCTCGTCTTGTCCTTCATCACCTTCCTCTCTCCCTTGCCCATCTTCTCGTGCTGGTGAACCACTGTGCGATTTTTGTTGTTTCTCTGCCTAAAACACATACATATGTCCAAAATATATGACCCCTTTTTAGAGAATGGTATTCAATTAGATTTTATTCACCTTGTGACAAAACTGTAAAGGACATGTCAACAATTCTTATATAACTACTCATACGATAATCATATGTCACCAGCATATTCTATATAAAGCTTCAATACACTACGAGTTCTATAGACTTACATAGGTTCCTCTTCTTTAATGAGTCCTCATCGCATACTCTGACATTTTCCATAATAAATACTCATACGACAGATATTCATCTACGAAATATAAGGTTTGTTGCAAAAAAAATTCATAGTAAAATAGCATAGTAAAATTACAAAATAATTACCTCTTCTTCTGCTTCTTTTTCAATGGCTGTCAAGGATTCTGCATCAGCTAGATTGTCTACAGCAATAGCCAAGAAAACATTTAACAAGATATCTGGACTTCAGTCAAGGTCAGAACATTTGCAAATATGAACTTATATATTATTTATTTGAAATTCAGATAAATTACAAATGGCATATAGGATTTGGGGTCTTCCAATGGTGAATATTAATATTATGCTCTTCCTGGATATTCAACTCTACATCAAGTTCAACTGATATACCAGTACCTATCACCACAAGAACACGTTCCTTTCATCTTCAGAGTAGGTCATGCAGGGAACTGGTACAGATATAGATAAGGGAGGACCAGAAATGGAGCACTCAGTGAACAAACAGGAAATAGTGGCCCAGGGATATTTATATAGCCATCTACTTAACTGTAATGGGTTATCAGTAATAATCATATTCCATCAGAGTTTAAATTAAGTAACAAAATTATTCATGTCAATCAAATTTCTAAGGCTTTTGACAATTTCTTTTTAAATTTAGTTGATGAATTGAACATTCAACAAGCTAATACTGAGTCTGCCATCGTGTCACTTCGGAAATCATTTCCTGATGGTTTTCTCACCTAATCAACATTCCAATTACTGAAGCAGTATTAAATGTGCAATTAGGTCCTTTAAGAACAGAAATTCAAGTGGCTACGATGGATTACCTAACAAAATTTTTAAAATATGTGGTAATTATATTAGCAGACTTCTTGTTTATACTTTAAAAAGTCTTTAACTTGAGGTATATGTCCAGACCGCTTGAAGTACTCCATTATCAAACCACTTTTCAAAAAGGCTGAAAGATGTCAAATATCAAATTATACATTCATCTGTCTATTGACTGGATTTTCAAAAATTTTTGAACTGGTGATATTTCAAAGAATAAAGCAACATCTAGTAAAACACAATATTCTAGTTCCTGAACAACAGGGCTTTTTAGATGGTGTTTCAACTCATACTGCTACTTATAAGTTTATTGAAACTGTTTTCATTGCCTGGAATAAGCAAGAATACATTGCAGGTATATTCTGTGACCAAACTATGGCATTTGATTGTGTTAACAACGAACTTTTATTTTCTAAATTGAAATTTTATGGAGTGAGAGATGTGAGCCTAGAATGGCTCAAATCACATCTGAATAACAGGAAAAAAAGAGTTGACTTGGAAATTATAAAAACATACTGTTACTCTTTGGGTTGGGAAAAAGTGAAGTGTGGTGTTCTGCAGGGCTCTGTTCTGGGAGCCTTGCTGTTTAATATATATATATATGAATGATATTCCAAAAATAATTAACAAACCGTCTCACACCATACTGATTGCTGATGATACCATTCCTCAGCATGCTCCTTTACAGTAAGTGATACTACATGCTATTGTAATCATACAATTCTGTTGTTAGTGTTCATTTACATCTGTTTGTTAGAATGATTTGTCTTTTCAAAGTCCATTGAGTTTATGTATCTAATAAATTGCTTCAAATACCTATTGGTTAATTCAGTTTTGTTCACTGGCCAGTTACCTACTTTAAGTACACTGGTCTTCAGAGTTTCTCTTTCATTCTTTAGCCTATTTCACTGGAATATCAGATGGTCTACTGTTTGTATGCCATGCTTACATGGACACTCTGGACTTCCTACAATTTTTAATCGGTGTAAGTATGATCGAATATTTCCATGGCCGGTCATAATTGTTGTTACTTTTGGGCTTAAGTTTAAATTCACTGCCTGTCTTCTTTCTACACTTGAAAAATTCTTTAGTAATCGTCCGGTATTCTTGTCATATCTACTGATTAAACTGAACTAAATCAGAAATAACACTCTATCCTGCATCATATTTCGAAATGGTTTGAAACAAATCAGTTGGTATTAAACACGGATAAAGCGTACATAGTAAAATTTACATCTTCTAAAGCTCTGATCTGCCCATTAAATATGATACATGTTGATCAAACTTTTGCTGTTGCTGAAACAATCAAATTCTTAGGCTTACATTTGGATATTCACCTATCATGGAAGTCTCACACAACTGTATTATTAAAGAAGCTGAACTCTGTATATGTTATGATGAGAAAATTATCCCACATACTAAATATAGATACATTAAGAATAGTTTATTTTGCACACTTTCATTCACTGATATATGGTATAATTTTTTGGGTCTCATCAACAACCATGCGCAATCTTTTTTAATAAAAAAAATAATAATAACGATCATGCTGAGACTAGGTCCTAGTACCTCTTGCAGAGGTGGTTTTAAGACATTAGACATACTAACACTACCAAGTTTGTATATTTTTGCATTAACAATGTTGGTTGTTAGAAAGCCAGACCACTTTGAGACTTAACTCCTCTATACTCCTCTATTCTATGGCATTAGTGACAAGGCTCTTCAACTATATCAATCTTATTTAGGTAACAGATATTGTAGAACAGCAATATATAATGACAACGAGAATAGT
>JGI24700J35501_10930205_pt1 | contig 12142 bp, 12 predicted proteins | sample TergutTh196P1_FD_35501 | JGI IMG/M metagenome (IMG submission 35501) | reverse complement strand
CAAACGAAAGTAGTCGGCAATTTGACCAAATCGGATGCGTTGAATTGGGAATGAAACATAGAGATTTATAATTTCTTATAAGTTTTCAGCAACGGTGTAAAAATGTTGAAAAGTCAAGGAACAAAGTTGATGTATACGTTCAAATCGGATGTATTGTTCAAAACCTGCCCGTTCGGCAGGCGGGTGCTATTTTCCAAAAATCCCGATTTGCTTAAAAGATTGATTGCAGTTTTGCTGAATATTCCGCTTGAAAGCATCGAATATTTTCATCAAACCAATACAGAAATGCCGCCAGAAGAAATCGGCAAAAAATTTTGTCGACTAGACATCAATATGATTGTAGACGGAAAGCAGATAAATTTGGAAATTCAAGAGCGGACGAGGGAAATTATCTTGAACGGATAATGTTTAACTGGGCAAAATTATTTGCATCGGCGTTGCCATCTGGCGAAGATTACGCAAAATTGCCAAAAACGATATGTATAAGTATATTAGGGTTTGTGCAATTTGATTGCACGGCGGTGCATTCAGAATTTGCCCCAATGGAAATTACACGCCACGAAATATTATCGGACAAACAACGGTATCATTTTTTTGAGTTGCCAAAATTGCCCACAATAGACACAATCGACCTAACAAACGAAAAAGATTTGTGGCTTGCTTTGTTCAACGCAGAAACGGAAGAAGAATTATCCCAACTAACAAAAGGAGGAGAAGTTATGCAACAAGCCATCGAAGCATATAAGGCAATTACCGCCAACGCAGAGTTTCGCCACTTAGAAATTTTGCGTGCCAGAATTAAACATGATGAGGCACAGGCTTTTTATAATGCAATATTTATTGAAAACAAAAAATGGCAACGTAAATCAATACTTAAATATATATAACACTTTTGGCACTTGCCGTATCGGCGGACTTGTCTGCCAGACAGGGCGGGTATTATCCGCCCGTTTTTGATACACCTTAAATCCACCGAAAAACATTTCGCAATAACCCAAAATACAATATCCAATTTTGACAAATTTATATATGCACTTTAAGAAAAATTTATACAAATCAAACAAAAATTAAAACAGCCTCCTTAATATAACTTTATCCTTTATAAATTTAATGTACTTCAAAGAAAATTTTTCAAAAAAACTTGACAAATTGATTTTATTGATGTAGAGTAAATTATAATTCGAAGAACTGGCCGAACTGGCCGAACTGGCCGAACTGGCCGAACTGGCCGAACTGGCCGAACTGGCCTAAAAAAAGGCCTTTTTTCTTGCCTTTTTAGCAAATATAGCAACAAACGCAACCTAAAAATAACAAGGTTGCATAAAAATTATTATACTAATCTAGCTTAATAAAGCACAACTCAAGGATGCACGTCCTTGGAAATTTGTGCATTAAATTTGACCTATTCAAGAATGCACGTTCTTGAAACTTTGTTCGTTGAAATTAGCCAAATCGAGGATGCACGTCCTCGAAACTTTGTACATTAAACTTATCTCAAGCAAGAATGCACGTTCTTGCGAGATTGTTTGCTAAATTGCACAAATGGCTAAATGACGATTTTAAGCCGATTAGCATAACTCTAAAAAATTGAAAATTTATGTTGGCAAATGTCCAGTGGACACAGTGCCTTTTTGCTAAATCAACTAAAATTTAGGCGATTTAGTATATAGTTTTAAGGGCTAAATTTAGCCCAATGGGCTTAATTTGCTCCTTGCGAAACTTTTTGTCATGTGGCATTGCCCAAAATTTAGGTATTGCCCCAAGATTTTAATCTTTAAGGAGAAAATACATGATTATATATTTTTACTTCCATGACCATATTTTTGAATATCCGTTGCCAGCCTTGAATAATAGGCGTGTCAAGTTAGATTTGAACGAGGAAGTTAAGGAAGGATTAGGCGTTATTAACTTTGAAGTTTGGGATAACGTTTGGCACATTGTCGCCAAAACCGACCTCGCGGCAGGTTCAACAAATTTGATAAACCTAAAAATGGACGGAAAACCCTTGACCGACCATATTCTGAAAGACGGCGATGTAATAAATGCAACTGTGCGTGGCGTGGATTTTGCTTTGCGTATCCACCAATTAAGCAAATCTTTTACGCACTACCGCAAATACGACACGCACGGCAAGGATAAAATTGAAATTGGCAGTGGACAAACTTGCGACATTATCATCGAGGATTCCTATGCAAGCCGTCAACACGCCACTATTTACCACGAAAACGGACATACTTTCATTAGCGACCACAGTTCTAATGGTACTTATGTGCAAGGTAAACGCATTACTGGCAACTATCAGTTGGACATTATGGAAGATATTTACATTGCATCCGTAAAAATAGTTTACATGGGAAATTTTTTGGCTGTCAACCATTTAGATAAGTGCAAAATTACGTTGCGTCCATATACCACGCATTCGCAACCTGCACAAATTTCTACGACAAATACCGAAGATAGCGGCGATGGCGCGTTAATTCGCTCTCCTCGCATTTTGGAATCGTTTGACACTGAACCCGTCGAACTGGAATCGCCGCCAGATGCCCAAAAAACCAACCGCCGACCATTTATTTTTACCGTTGGTCCTGCTATGACAATGCCGATTCCTATTCTTGCCGCTATTTTGTTTAACTCGCAAGGTGGCGCGGCTGGCGGAACTATGATGTTCGGCACGATAATTTCTGTGGGCGCGGCGGCTGTTATGGCTGTATTTTGGGCGGCTGCAAACATTTTGTACGATAAAAGCCAAGCTAAAAAAGCCGAAAATCACAGAGAAAGTGCCTATAAAAGCTATATTTCCCAAAATAACGAGCTTATCGCCAAAAAAACACAGCATAATCTTAGCGTTTTAAGTGGACAATATTTAAGCCTTTCGGAAATAGTGGCTGTTTTACCGCACAATAAAGCCGTTTTGTGGAACAGAAACATAAACCATCCCGACTTTTTAACGATTCGGCTTGGTTTGGGATTCGTGAAATCTTATGTTGACATTACTGTGCCTAAACGAAAATTTTCTTTGGTTGCCGATAAAATGCAAGCATATCCGCATAAATTACAGGAAACATACAAACTTATGCCGAACGCTGTTTCGCTTATCAACCTTAAAGATTTCCGTGTTTTGGGCGTTTTGGGTTCGAAAAGTTCGGTTAGGCAAATTGCCGCAACTTTGGCTTTGCAACTTTCGGCTTTGCACAGCTATACAGATGTAAAACTCGCTTTCTTGCTACAACCTAGCGAAGAAAATATTTACAGTTGGGCAAAAGCGCTTCCGCACGTTCGCTGGCAGGAAAATAAATTGCGACTTATGGCAACATCCGAAAGTCAACGGCAAAATGTGTTGCATTATCTCACGGGTGCATTGCGTACTCGTTTGGAGGATGCGTCTGATTCTAGCCGTAAATCTAATAATTTTGCGTTGCCGCATATTGTGCTGTTTTGCACTAATCCTGCACAAATAAACCGCGAAAATATCGCACAATACATGGCAACAGATGCAAACGTTGGCATAACATTTGTACTTTTATACGAATATATGGATAAATTGCCAAACGAATGTAATCACATTATCCAATATGACAACCATTACAAAGGATTTTACACGCTTGACAAAAGCCGCGAAAAAACCAACGAAGTTTCCTTTGACGAAACTAATATGCGCATGATTAACAGACTTGCGGGCAAAATTGGCGGCTACTTTGTAACCGAACTCGCCACTGGCGAAATTCCTTCGTCAATATCATTTTTGGAAATGTACGGCACAAGTTCCTTGGAAAAATGGGAACTGGAAAAACGCTGGAAAGAAAACCGTGCCTACGAAAGTTTGCGTGCAATGGTCGGAATCGGCACGGACGGCAAACCGCTTTATTTGGATATTCACGAAAAGCAACATGGACCGCACGGCTTAATCGCTGGCACAACTGGCTCGGGAAAATCTGAAACCATTCAAACTTACATACTTTCGCTGGTGCTTAATTTTCACCCAACGGAAATATCGCTAATTTTGATTGACTACAAAGGCGGCGGAATGTGTAACGCTTTCTTGGATTTGCCGCATTTGGCAGGTACAATTACCAACTTGGACGGCAACCAAACCGTTCGCGCATTGCTTTCCATAAAAGCGGAAATTAAACGGCGGCAATCGCTGTTTAATCAATTTAATGTCAACCACATTGATTTGTATTCTCGCTATTTCAGAGACGGCACTGCAAAAGAACCAATGCCGCATTTGATTATTATCTCGGACGAATTTGCCGAACTGAAAAAAGAGCAACCCGAATTTATCAAGGAACTGGTCAGTACCGCGCGTGTTGGTAGAAGTTTGGGCGTTCATTTAATCCTAGCAACGCAAAAACCGTCTGGCGTGGTTGACGATGAAATTTGGAGTAACTCGAGGTTCAAATTATGCTTGCGTGTGCAAGATAAACAAGATTCCTCGGAAATGTTGCACCGACCAGATGCGGCGTTTCTCACAAATACTGGACGTGCCTATATGCAAATTGGCAACGACGAAATTTTTGAAATGTTCCAATCGGGCTATTCTGGCGCATATTACGAGCCAGAGGACGGCGAATCGAAAAGCAACGTGGTTACAATGATTGGGCTTGACGGAACGCAGTTGCTAAAGCACAAAAAAAGCCGTCCTGTCAACGAGGATTTGGACACACAACTGGATGCATCCGTAAAATTTATACGAGAAAGTGCCGACAAGCTGAACATTGCAAACGCTCGGCAGTTGTGGCTACCAGCATTGTATGAGGGCGTAACTTTGGAAGAAGTGCGAAAATCCTACACAATGCAGGAAGAAGAAGGCTTTACCGCTCTGTTTGGCGTTTTGGATAATCCGTCAAAACAGTTGCAATACAGTGCAAACGTAAACTTGAGCAACCAAGGCAATATCTTAATTGCGGGTATTCCTGGATCGGGCAAAAGCACCATGTTGCAAACGATTTTGTACAGCTTTGCAATGAACTATTCTTCCGAGAAAATCAACTTTTATGTGATAGATTGCTCTGGTGCGTTGACAAAAGTTTTTGCCGATATTCCTCATTGCGGTGCAGTTACTGGGCCCGACGAAGAAGACCGCATAAACCGCTTGTTTATCCTAATCTCGGAAATTTTGGCAGAACGTGCAGCTATCTTCGAAAAAGCCTCGGTCGGTAGCTACGAAGAATACATTACAACCGCAAACGCAAAGGCTTTACCACGAATTATATTTGCTGTTGACAATCTGTTCGCTTTCTCGGATAGATACCCCGATTTAGTGGAAGAAAATCTGTTGACATTGTCGCAAAATTGTGTAAAATTTGGCGTAAACTTGCTTGTAACCGTCAACCACATGAGTGATATTCGATTTAAGTTACGTCAAAATTTCAACACAATTTTCCCATTAAGATTGCAAGAACGTGGCGATTATCACGATGCTTTGGGACATATGCCCGAATTTATGCCGCCAAACAACAAAGGTTGCGGATTATTTGGTGCTGATAGCTTGGAATATCAAGTTGCGTTGCCAGTTGCAGGCGAAAACGAGCAAATTCGTACCGAAAACATCAAAGAAGAATTTACCAAAAACGATGTTTACAAAGGCAAAAAAGCCCGTACAATTAAAGCGTTGCCAAAAAATCAAACTTTCAGCGAGTTTATCAAGCAACAAAAAGATATTGCCGAAAATTTGTACATTGGCTACAACAAAGAAGATGTTTCGGTGGTCAGTTATCCGCTTAACAAGCTGTTCAGTTTTGCAGTCAGCGGAGCAAGCCGCAAGGCAACCGAACTTATGATGAGTAACTTTAACCTTGCAGTTACGGCTATCGCAAGTAATTCTAGCTATCCTGTGAAAAAATATTTGCTTGCGTTAAAATCGGAAAACACGCCAGCATTTGACGAAGTTTTCCGTGAAAATAAAGGAATGTACGATTTAATTATCAAGCTAATGGACGAATTTGGCGAGCGGCATCAAATACGCAAAACGGTCAAAAATCCAGCCGAAATTTTCACCAAAATTAGAGCAGAAAAAGGCTTGATTTTCGTATTCATCGATAGCATGAACGACTTCTTGTCCGCTTTGTACGAATATAAACACGACAACGAAGACGAAGACCATGCAGTCCCTTACGTTCAAATGGAATCGTTCTTAAAAATGGGCAAAGGTTACGGAATTTACTTTATTGCTGGCTTTGAGGCGAGCGTTTACAATGCCAACAGCTACAAAGAAACGTACCGCTTGTTTACCCAAGACGACACAGGAATCCACGTTGGCGGCAAACTTGATGCTCAAAAGCTAGTTAATATCCCGTTTGTAAACCGCGAGCAAATGAAAGCCACCGATCCATCAAACGGCGTTACCATTATCGACGAACAAATTATTGAAATTTTTGTGCCAACAGCCAGCTAGGAGGTTTTATGCTTAATTTGTATTTACACGCCTACAACAAAAACGACCTTACAAATCTAGCTAAATCCTGCTCCGATTGCTTTGGGCTAGATTGGCAAACGCGCATACAATCCGAATCGCTACAGCTGCAAAACGTGCTTACTTCCCTCCAAAAAAGCGAACTTCCCGCCCTTTTCATCCTCGAAGAATTTTCAACAACAGGCTCGAAAGTTGAAAAGGGCAGAGAAGTTTCAACAACAGGCTCGACAGTCGAAAAGGGCAAAAGTAGCGAAAACGTTGAAATCATCGAAAATATTGAACAGTCGGAACTTAACGCAGTGGTCAAAAATATTCGTACAAAAAATGCAATGCACTATCTTTTGTTGCAAATAGCGAACTCGCAACAGGCGTTAAATCCGCGCCCCGCATATTATCGCACAACGGGATTTTTGTTACAGCCGCTAAACGTTAATGTTTTACGTGGACATCTTAATTTTATATACGAGGATTTTATGGACGTTAATATGCAATACGGCGGATTTTTGTCGTTTAAGGCGGCAGGAACAGTCTACAAAATAGCCTACAGCAAAATTATATTTTTTGAAAGCCACGGTAAAAAAGTAAAGGCGCGCACAAGCACCCAAGAATTTGAATTTTACGAATCGCTTGAAAACGTGGGAAAAGCCGCACCAAACTTTTTTATTCAGGTTCACAGAAGTATTTATGTGAACGTTGACGAAATAGATACAATCGATTTACAAAAAAAGGACATTGCCATGAAAGATGGCTCGGTTATTCCGTTTACTAAAACTTTCCGAGACAACTTACTTGCGGCGGTTTCTAATAAGGAGGGCGAATAATGCTGTTTTCGTACTTGATTAGTCAACAGGAATTGTCTGTGCTTGCACACTTTTCGAACATTACCAATTTGTCCTTTTTGCAAAATTTGCCGACGTTATCCGATTTGCCAACTTTAACCGAAACCGAAACTAGCCAAGCCATCGAAACCCTAAAAAATAAGGGAATGCTCCACATTAACAAAAACGAGGCATCGGTTGACATTATTGTCTACTACATATTAACGGAAATGTCCACCGCAACCGAAATAATTAGCCAAAACAACACTTTTGGCTATTGTTCCGAAATATACATCGCCGTGTCAAAAGACGAATATAGCAAACGCTACCGCATAAAGCCGTTCCAAAATAAGCAAGCTATGTTGCAAGAATTAGCCGAACTAGCCGAAACAGAGGAGGTTACTCAATGAAAGAATTGTTACTAAATATATATTGTCCCAGTGCATCAAAATCGTACGATTTTTGGATTCCTGCAAATATGCTTGTAAAACAGGCAATAGAACTAATTTGCGAGGACATTGTAGCAATCGAAAACGATAGAAAAATTTTTCACGATAGCGAAACCCTAATTTTATGCTCGTATCAAAATAAAAAAATATTAGCATTAAATTCCAACTTCAAACAATCCAACGTAAAAAGTGGCGATATTTTGACTTTGGTGTAAAACGGGAAATGCCCATAAATGGGACGATTATGCACAAACGTCAATAAATGAGACGATTATGCACAAACGCCAATAAACGGGACAATTATGCACAAACGTCAATAACTGGGACAATTATGCACAAACGCCAATAAATGGAACGATTATGCACCAACGTAGGGGCGGATATTATCCGCAAGCCATAACTGGCGGATAATATCCGCCCCTACGAATTATCCATCCGCCGCATCCATACAGATTGCCCGTTTCATGCCCAAATTTGAGCAAAAAATGCGGCATTAAAAATTTCGTTCCAAAAAAATGACGTTTCGTTCCAAAGGCAAACTATTTTTAAGAATGGCTTGGTATACTGGTTTTCGTAAGGGAGGTGAAATCATGGCAGAATTACGTTGGAATGTTGAAACTATGCGCCAAACAGTAGGCTTGCTAGAACGGGAAAGAACCGAACTAATTAACCGAAAAGCCGGAATGACAAACCAGCAACAACGCATAGATACAAATTGGAAAAGTCCAGCAGGGCAACAATACCAAAATCGCCTTTTAGACGACATAGCAACTCTTGACAATATTATTACCCAGCTTGACCGAAGAATTACTGCCCTTAACGACGTAAACAGAGTATACGACGAGGCAGAAAGAAACATTCGAGTTGCAGCTCAAAAATTACCAACGTAAACAAGGAGATTTAGCATATGGCAGATCAAATTTTTGTTGAAAGTATAGCATTAAGAGAAGCTTCGACTAGTGTAGCAGCAATAATCCAAAATATTAACAGTATCAACGACAAGATTTCTGCATTACACAACACAAAACATTCAAACTGGCGTGGTCGTGCAGCCACAAAGGATAATGAAAATTTTGAAACTTTACGCAACATGACAAAGAAATACCTCGAAGACGCAAACGCCACAAAAATCGCTCTGGATGAGGCAATAAATGAATATGCCAGAATTGAGCAAAGTCAACAAACACAAGTTCGCAACCTAAAAACCGCGAACGTATTTAATTAAGGAGGTGGTTAAATGTCTCTTATAGATGCCGATTTTGCACTGCTTGAACAAGTAGCACGTGATCTTAACAATGTTGCAAACGATGTTGACCAAGAAAGCCGAAATTTACGTAATACTCAAACCGCTACCGCTAGTGCTTGGCAAAGTAGCTCGTATCATTTGTATGAGAACTCTGTAAATAGAACTGTTCAGCGTATTCAAACTACTTCGCAAAGAATACGAGAAGTATCTACTGCTTTAAGAAATTTATCAACCGAATTGCGCCGAGCAGACAACGAAGCAAAACGATTAGCCGCCTTAAACAACCGTTAAAAATAAAATTAGAACCTTATAGGAGGAAATACAATGGCAACAGGACTTATTAAAGTAACTCCCGAACAAATGCGTGCAGTAAACAATACTCTCAACAACAAAGCACAAGAATGGCAAAACAACGTGCAAAATATTACCCAAGAAGTAGAGAACATGGACAGTATGTGGGACGGTGAAGGTAGCGAAGCATTTTTACAACTTTACAGAGGTGAAGACGTACCCGAATTTGAAAAATTGCGCAACTTTATGCTAGAATATATCGCCGCAATCAATTCTGCTGCGAATAGATACGACCAAGGCGAAGGTACTGTCAAAGGAATAGTAAGTAAAAGAAGATAAAACAATAACACAGAGGAGTGTAAATTATGACTTTAAGAGTAGAACCAGCCCAAGTAAGGGCTTCAGCTGAGAAAATAAACGGCATCAGCGATAGAATGCGTCAAGTTATGCAAGAAATACAGCAACAAGTTGACCGTTTGCCCCAAGATCAATGGGATTCTAATTCGGGTAGAGATTTTGCCCAAAGATACCAAGAAATACGTAAAAGTTGCGAAAACGCTCTAAATGTTATGCGTATTCGCACAACCAACCTTAACAACGCCGCACAAGAATACGACACAACCGAGGCAACTCAACAACAAACTGTACAAAACCTCAGCGCAGCAAACGTTTTTAATTAACCATGGACGGCTTTAGGGTAGAAACAAAAGCCCTACAAAAGTCATCAGAAGGATATTTTACCAATAGCACCAACGTATTAAGAATAAGCGATTGTCTGTGCGAGTTAAGGCAACTTTTACTTGCACAGACAATCGATATTGTAATTATAAATAGCCTGGATGACATTATATCGCAAGTCAACGAAATAACCGAAGAGTTGCGTTATTTTGGTAACCAATGCCGACAAATTGCCGAAGTTTACGAAGATACCGAACGCAGTGTTTCGCGGCTTGTTGCTAACTTGCCTACTGTTTCGGCTTTCTTGAATTATAATGTTAAGCCATTTATCAGCTTGCTAAACCAAAACAAGCCAACAATATCTCAATCAAAACCAATGATAAACACGCATTATACAATAGGGCAAGTTTTGCTTATTAGCGGTAGCCGCTTGCAATGCGAAGATTGGCTTTTACAACTGGCTATTGCCAAACAAATAAATAATAAAGGGGCAGAAGAATCTTGAAAAATATACTGATAATTGCATTTTTGCTTATTGTAACAAGCACGAGTTTACAGGCTGTTTCCGTTTCGCGAACCGTTGTAGCCGAGGATACAGCTGTACTATTAGTTACTGAATCAATATCCGAAAATATAACCGCACGTGTATCTGGCGTGGATACCGATGTGATGGTTTTTCCATTCGAAGAAACAGGTGCAGAACGATACACAGTATTCTTGCTAGATACTTCTATAAACCCTGTATTTCACGATAATGCACTCGCTTTGCTAAACACGTTAATCGAAAATAAACTTGACAACGAACAATTTTCTATTGTGGTAGTAGACGACAATTTCCGCCAAATTATAGGATTCACTTACGACCGTTTCGACCTTGCACAGGCAGTAGCTGGCATCACTTGGTCGGAAACTTTCGGCGGAATGTACACTGCAATAGAACGCACGCTCGAGGTTTTGGCAAGTATTCAACCTAATCAGCTAGCCTTTACGCAAGTCGTTGTAATTACCGACGGCGGCAGAGGTTTTGTTGCCGGCATTGCACGAGACGAAATTTTGCTAAACATAGGAAACGCCGCTATGCCTGTACATACGATAGGCATTTTGCACCCACAAGTTGAGGGCGCGCCAAGCAATGTAAACGAGGTAAACAACGTACACGCAATCTCACGAGTTAGCGGTGCGTTAAGTTTGGATTTTTCGCAGTCCACAGAAATTTCTAGTTTGACAAGCACGTTTCGCAACTTTTACAATACGCTATATCAAGTACAGGTTGATTTGCCCGTAAACTTTCGCGACGGTGCTATTCGTCCATTAGAACTGCTTAACCCAGACGGCGTTAGTTTGCTTGTACAAGATTTGCGTATGCCGTTCGCAGACGGTACAACGGAAGAACCTCCGCCAGTTGTTCACGATAACATTCCGCCTATCGAGCAAATTGCCCCAATCGAGCCCGAACCCGAAACGGACGAAGAAGAAGAAAACTCTTCGTCATTGGGCGGATTGATAATTGCCGCTATTGTTTCTGCTGTTGTGGTGTTTATTATTGTTGTAGTTGTGGTAGTTTTGCTAGTTTTACGCAAAAACAAACGTCCAGTTAAGCAACCTCGCCAAGAGTCAACCAATAATTCCACCGAAATATTTAACACCGACGACGGCGCAACAGAAATTTTGATTGGCGGCAACGATTTTGGTGCATCGGGATTTTATCTTATTTTGAACGATTTATCACAGCCGCACAAAAAATTTGAAATAAAAATTGACAACAAAATAGAAATCGGCAGAGAGCCACAGCCACCAGGAATAACAATCGATTACAGCGGAAAAATATCGCGCCGCCACTGCTCCGTACAACTAATAGACGGCGAATTGTGGATTACCGATATGGGTTCTGCCAACAAAACATTTGTCAACAACAAAGCAATACAACAGCCTGTACTATTGCGGGATAGTGATACTTTGTCGATTGGCGATTTAAGCTATTCTGTACGGCTAGAACGTAGATAAACCAACATAAACCAAAGGGGAAATGAGAAAATGGCAAGTGATTTTGTTTTACGAGCGTCAAATTTGGAAGGGATAGCTGAAAAAGTTTATGGCGTTTCCAAAAGTTTCGATGGTCATAATCAACGAATTACAAATGCAATAAGTAGACTGAACACTCAAAGGTCAGACGGTATTTCCAAAATAGTATTTGCTTTGCAAGGTATTCAACGTGATTTAAGATGGGGCAACCGCAATTTATCAAATG
>JGI24700J35501_10930204_pt1 | contig 12142 bp, 5 predicted proteins | sample TergutTh196P1_FD_35501 | JGI IMG/M metagenome (IMG submission 35501) | reverse complement strand
TGCCTTCATAAAAGTGGAAGTTTTTTTTTTACCAGGATTGCAAGTATAAATATTTCTCGAAATGTTGCATCACTTTCACATGGTCAGCTATTTCCAGTGCTGCACTAATCCATGCCTTGAAAGACACATTTTTTTGTGTACAGGTTTAAACCTAATCCACAAGATCTCTTGTCTGTTTACTACAACCTTTATCCATCTTTTCCACTACATTGGCAACTGATTATGTGATCACACAGTCAGCATGCAAGCCACTCTCAGTAGCAGCAAGAGGTGATTTAAGCATACCTTACTTTCTTAAGGAAAGAAAGTTGACTTACCAGACCACCTTGTTTTTATTATTATTATTATTATTTATTATGCGTTCATCAGATCCATACAAGGCTACAAGCCCATTGGATATAGAACTTGTCATTGGATAGTACATGTTTTATGTGTAGACATGTGAGCTTTTTGTTCTCTCATGTCAACTCTTGTATCAGTTGACTGTTTCACAGACTTTGGTATGAAAGTTATGCCGTTCAAGGCCACCTGAACCTTGTGTTTTTCAGTTTCATACCATCAGTAATAACACTATAGTGTACACAGTAATTTGTGAGGTGGTAGTGACACTAGTGACATTTGATCTAAGATCCTGAACTTGCTTATAAAATATAACATACACAACATTTATTAGAGTAATTTATTTAGTCTGAGGTACTGGAAACATTGATAAGAAAATAAATATACCCATGGACTACTCAAATAATTTAGATACTTTGTATGTAGTAACATAACTAGCTATGTTTACACCAAAGCAAGAACATAAAATTCTTTCCTTTTGTACTTTCATAGTAATTGTTTTGGTACAAATATATGTACTTAAATATAAAATAATAATAACATAAGGTTATTTTAGTCATGAGGCTACATACACAGTCAACTAATGCATAAGTAAGTGAGCATTTATCATATTGCATAAAAAATAAAGTTTTCCTGAGCTCATCAGTTTCTTCCACTCTAGGCAGATGTCTTACTCACCTTGCACTTATTATGGCTCTGGCACCAGGACCACGGATGAGACAACGCTTTCTCTATAGCCCCCATAATTTCTTGTCCTTAACCAAATGGTTATTTTATTTGTTTTTTCATCAGTGATGCATTTATGATTTGTTAGTGAAATATCCAAATATTTATAATTTTTGACATTCTTAAAAGGTGTATCTGTTTCCTTTATGTTATAATTATGTCCCAGACTGTGGTAGTGAAGTAAATTTTACTATGTACTCGGTTTCTTTTGCTTCAAGACCAATCTCCTTTCCTCCATCTAAATAAAGATGCAGGCTTTTGCTTGGTAGTTTTTATATTTTTCCCATTAAATTAATACCTTTAGCATGCACCAGAAGCTGATATTTCCCATTCATTTTCAGTTTCTGCTGGTGTTCTTTGGTCTACTGGTCTACTTTAAAGCAAAGAATACATCTCCTTGTTTCAGGCCAATCTGCATATAGAACGTACTGCGTTGACTTAAACATACTTTACTGTCTTTTTAATTTTCATTGGGTTTTGTATGTGACTGGAATTCATTGAGAATGTTGTAACATTTGAATACTATATGTGGCATACTTACAACATATTGTATTGTACTACTTGTAGTTTTGAATATTTTGTGAATTTTTTTGACTAATTCCACATCCTGTTGTCACTTTATCTACATTTTGGATTTATTATGTGCATAATCCTGGGGTTGATTCAGCCTCTAACAGAAATGAGTACCAGGAATACTTCCTGGAGGTAAAGGCGGCTGGTGCGCAGGGCTGACAACCTTACTACCTTCATGTGCCAAGTGTCTTAAAATCTGGAAGTCTCAACCTCGTGGAAACCTCAGGGCCTGTCCAGACCTTTAATGGGATTGCTTTTGCTTTTATGTGCATAATAACCAGAAGTTACTGAATCATATTCTTTTCTGAAATATATAAATAGCTGATGTACTGCCTCACTGTACTTTGATTTTTCTCCAGTAACTGGTGAATGCAGAATAACTGGTCTGTAATCTTTATGGAAGCCATCCCCTTGTGTTTATTTCTAAACAAACCACACTTACTCAGTCTCATACAGCACAGATCAATTAAACCCCAACTACTCTTCCATTCTTTGGACAGCTGTAAATGCTTATGGTACAAGTCATAATTCATTTTTTGTTTTTCATGTATAAGAATTTTATCCCATCTTTGATACAAAATTTCTGGGCCCTAATACTAGTAAAATTGGCTGCAGGGGAAGTATTTCAAACCTTTAATTTTAGCATACTTAGGAATCAATCCTCTATTAACAAATAGTTTGTTAAAATGTATGTTAGAATTGCATTTAAGGATCTTCCTTTTTAGATCCTTGTACCAATTAATGCAATAATATTGACTGGTAATAACTGTCTTTATAGAAGTCATCCTATTGTGTTTATTACTAAACAAACCACACGTATTCTAGGCTGAATAAATGTGGTTTGTTTAATAACTGCTCTGGACTTTAGCTACTTTCCACACTGATAATCACCAATAATTTCATTCACATGTGGAGTTAAACTTGAGTGAAGAATAGTGGGTGACATTTTTTAAGAAGTGCGCTATTTCCATCTTCAGTGTATATATCTGTTGTGACCACTAGACTCTGAAGATATAAACACCATACTCCTCCAAAATATCAGTAACATTTTACAGGCCGCTATGGTGTAACATCCTAGAAGACCTGTTCGTAACTAATAAGTACCTTCCAATGCCTTGTAAGTTCTGTCTTTTTCCATATAGCATTATTAAGGTTATGGTCCTCTAAATGTAATGTTTTCATAAGAGCTTGTGAAAAAGTGGATTAAGTTTATATCAAAATTTGGTACTTTCAACTGGAGAGGTATTCTTTGTTCAGCCAAAAGCTGAGCTAAATTGTCTTATCATAGGAAGAACAAATCACTGCTAACAAAGTCAGGAGGCAGTAAGGGAAACAAGTCATTGGACCAGCTGACTGAAAGTGAGGAAGATGACGGTGACTATGCTACCCTGCGAGAGATCCCGAGTGACTCCGTATCTGAGGAGAACAAGGTACTGTCTTCTGTGTTAGTGTCGTCCTTTAACTGTACTAGTTCTGACCACTAACTGCACTGACTGTCCTGTAATTAACCTGTAACTGTATTAGTGCTGCCCTCTAACTGTACTCTCCTGCCCTCTACAGCTTCTGGACTCTGCATTGAGGGATGACAGCATCACATACGCTCGCACAAACCGAGATCTTACTCCTGGAGATTATGAGGACCCAAGTCCCCTCCTTACACCAGAACCATCCCATGATGACTTGCCCCTCCCTCAGTCCCCATGTGACATCCTTCCTGCTGCCCCTGTAGCAGTAATGGTGCACAGCAGCACAGCAGACTCACAGCAGGTGAGTGTTTTGAAGGGTAATGCATTGTATAATAGGGCTGAGGTGTTAACAATCTGCTACTTGAGGGGAAGGGGTTCAAGGTGTAGTACAGCAGGATGTTAGCCAGTAGGGAGAACAACCTGGTGCTATCATGTGAGTATAATTTCATGCTGAGCACTGACTGACATAGATAGATGACTGTCTCAGTCAGTGGCTCAGAATATGTTGTATCAGGCTATCAGATTACATTCAGGACTTGCATTGCAGCCAGTTACAACCACACCACGATGTCTGCGACGCGCAGACTCGGGGATGCCTCATGATGAGCTGACTCCCCGCTCAGATTCTGACAGCTCTGGGGGCTCTCCACCAAGTCACAGTGAGACGTCTAGTGGTGTTCACTCCAACTCAAGCTCAGAGACACACAAACCACGATCTACGAGTGTAGATGACCTGACAGTGGAATCATCACAGCAGTCTTCCCCTGCTTGGCGCAGCTTCTCGCTACAGTGCAATGCTGTGCCATCCCCACCACCCCAAGTTGTCGAGAACACTGTGGTGATTCGACGTAGCAAGCAGGCTCGCCCGAAGACCACAGATGAACCTTTTGGCCGCTCCACCAACATGCGCATGACATCATTCACAGACCACCCCGCTGCTACATTGCCCTTGTACCCCACACAGCAAGTGGCCACTGTGTACCCACACTGCTCTACTATGCCTCTTCCTACAGGAGGTCCCAACATCCCACGTCAGCACACCACAATTCCCTCACACGTACGCCTCTTTAACCCATTCATGAAGCGGTTGCATCATTGTGGTAGTGGGGTGGTGCCCAGTACAGGGTTGTCTGGAGGACACCACACTTTCCCTCACAAGTACACCCCACTGCAGCACAGACAGGACCGGGACTCAGCTAACTTCTCCATGGCTTCAAGTGGTGATTCTGACCAGTGCTTGCCACACACATAGAGACAGCATACAATGATGAGCAGACAACAGCAAGTGAGACACATTTCATGGATAAGTGTACAAAAGGGACCAAAAGCATACCTCCAAGTTTTGTAGTCCAACCATTCTCTTCAATAAATACACTTTTTTTAAGAAATCTTAAATTTTGAGTGAAATATTTTTGCTCCAAGTTTTCTAAGATTTAACCTAGTTTTTTCATAGTATTTGAATTATAAAATTTGCTTCAAATATTATGAAGTTCACTTAGTATGAATGGATCACATCAGTAATTCAGCTCCCCGGTCTTTTGCTTTAATTCAGTCAGATGTAGTGACATTATGTGCTGTAGTTCCTCATACATATCCAGGAACTCCCTGCTGAAGCCAGCAATTATCGCTTTCCTGAACTTACTCAGAATTTCTTGAAAATGAAGTTATTAGTTACATTACATACTTGTTCATAAACTACAAAATCACAACTTTTGAAACATTTAAGTGTGTAACTTTATAAAAAGGGCTGAAATCATAATGATTAACAAACCCAACTCATGCATATACCAGTAGGTACATTTATTGTATTATAAACAGCATAGCCTCCTTCATTGTTTTGGTCACCTATTGTGGCCATTTTCAGGGAGGTGTTCTTTGAAGGATATGTTATGTAGAACGTCAAAACAATTTACAAATATAAAATGTTAAGTTTTCAATAGAACTACTTAAAACTTAACTTAACTTATTATAAAGGTACATATTTGTATATGCACTTGTTGGTTTTGTTTCTTGTAATGAAACATACTTGCATGGTCATGAATCATTTAAAAAAAGGCTAAATTCATTTAAGTTAATGTAGTTATTTGAAATTATTTAATAAATGTGACCTGAAATTGTACTTTTGATATGACATTCAATTTCTTCCCTCTCAGACTTATTACTGAAACTCATACATCATATGGAATAATTGTAATGGATTCAAGGCATGTTAAAATTGGCCTACTGACCAAATTTAATTCATAACACTTGGCATAGTATTCAGACAAATGTATCATGTTCAATATAGTCATAGTAAATAATAATTGCTATACTTAATTAAATATGTGGCTCACAATGCAATTAAGTGGATAATAAATTTAAGAAATGCTTGTTATTATCTCGCATGCTTCGAAAACACTAGACATCATGGTATATGGCATAATAATGTTTTGTGTGGTTGTGAAACACATTGTTGCACACTGATTGATGGATGTAAATTATGTGTATCTGAATGTGAAATGTCAAGGGCATAAGAAATGTTAAAGAAGTTGGGACTGGAGGACATTACATAAAAGGGGATTTGGTGGTTTTATATCCCTCAAGTACTATTATGGAAGTTAAATCGAGGAGTTAATATGAGGACTGAAATGAATGGAGGTTTTGGCACTGTTCAGTGTTGCTGTCTGCACTATAATTATGGTAAGTCATGCAGAATGCAAGTTACATCTCTCATCCAAATTATGAGAGTTTCCTTTCAACATCCGTATTGTGCCAGAGTGAGGATACCTGTCAGTGACATAGCAGTCAGACTTCACAATGAACACACTTCCTGCTTGTCTGCATACTATGTTTAATGCTTACCGTTTGCTGGGAGCCACATGTAAATAATTCTTGTGACTACCAAAGCAAGAAAATGATTTGAAAATAATATTTATAGTCAGCCATGTGACAATATTCACTCATTGTATCAAAACCAAAGCAGGGAAACCTTTCATCGGGAGGTTGCCACATGAACAGTAAGTGCCGGTTACAGGACCTAGATGGATGATTGTTAATTGTAGCTCAGATTAAGAAAATGGATGATCTTTTTATAGCATTAAATGTGGCATTGTGGCTAGCCATTGTTATCATAAGCGAGGCAGAATGATCATGATCACGCATTCCGATACGTGAAACTCAAGAACTGCTGTGTGAGATGAGGCCCCATAGCAGTGACTATGAAAACTACTGTCTTGTGTTATGATGTACCATGTTGTGTATCATAAAGACAAAGGTAGTACATTTCTTGAAGGTGATAATTTTCTACCAGGCAGCATAGTGCCACATCCCAGGAGACAGTCTTCATAGTCAGTGCTAAGAGCACTTCATATGTCCCACAGTATTCCTCTATGAGAAGGCTATTGTATGCTGATCTGTACATATGCAACCAGCTCTTCTACCTTGAATATGGAAGCAGCATGCCCCTCCAAAATGTAGGAAATTTATACCAGATTACACAACATCGATTCAAGAAGACATTAATCTCTTGAGACTAGACATGTTAGATGAGGACATGAGTGTGGAAGTTAAGTAACTTTGTGCATTGTCATTGTTAGTGTGGGTGACCTTGCATGCTGGCTCAGTAGATGAAATGAATTGTAGGTAGAGCAGGTTAAGACAGTGGTTTACAGCTCTTTTCACATTGGCTATAAAACTGTTGCAAAGAAGACCTCCCAAAGCTCAGACTCATTCTAACAACACTCTGTGACTAAGTTTAGGGCTTGAATTTGAAAGTTACTGAGCTGCAGCATCATGAGCTGGGTTGTATTATGATGTGATCGGCACGTGCTGTAATTCATTACATTAATCCCAGTGTTTGAATATTAAAAAATATGTTTGCAATTTTGTGAGCAAGGAAAGTAGGAGGGTAAACTATAATTTTTACTGTTTCCTTCTAATTTATGATCTCCTCCCGATGACAGGCTGGGTTTCAACATATCTGTTTATGTATGTTTCTGATGATGGTATTGTACATAGCTCAGCTGAGCCTCCCACCAGACAGGTCTGGTACATGCATAGCTAAGTGCACACAACTTGCTGTAGATTTGTAAAGTTTTTAAATTTTTGTACTGGTTTTCATACATTTTATATGTTACATTTTGTAAGGAAGCAAGTTGTGTGTGAGATGAAAGCACATTCCATCAACTTATTTGTCAACAAGTCTGTTCTTTGCATTCCTTATCTTCAGCTGCTGTGGACTTATTCTAGTGGGAGTACTCTGCACTTGTATAAAGACTGACCTGTCTTATGTGTGTTTACATTTGTAAGAAATGATGCACGTTTATGAAATTTGTATAAACATTTTCTCAGTGTGTAATGTGTACTTGAATGATGCAATAAAGAAATGCGGTATTGTGATTGTTGTTTTCCTGTGATCTCAGTTGGACAATTTTCTTTGGCCATTACAGTTTCCTACCTCATTGTTTGCATCATTCAGACTTTTGATTGTTATTTCGACCTGGGCAGTTAATAAAGTTTTCTACTCTTAGCTCATTGAAATTACATATCTACACTGGTTATTGTGTCAGTTCAAATGGCTTCTGAAAGTTGTATACTGCATTTAGGTTTACTGGATTTCTGACCCTCGTCCATCACCTGGTATTCAAAAAGAACAGGAGAACATTTTATTAACTGGATCTTTTCTATCCCCAAGTGGCCTGACAGGTAGGACTAATCTCAGTCATTGGATGATTGTACACTTTTTGTCTTGAAAACAGGAAACAGTTCCAGCATTCTGGTGCCCCGTTTTCCATCAATATCAAATTCCCTGTATGCGCGTCTGTTATCTTGCATTGGTGAAAGATGAATTTTCATACAACATAATGGAGCTGCCAAACCAAGCTCTTGTTGCATCATAGATACACATAATTGTGCATCCAAAAATTTCATGATGCCCTTTCCTAAAGTAACAGCTACATTATTGAAAAATTTTGAATTGTTATAGGTATCTTTAAAACATTCAGCTGTTGGTTTGCGTCTATGTTGCAAAACATTACTGATTTCTTGATAACTAATCATATGTGTTAAAATGGAAAATAATAACTACAGACTTATTCAATACAACATTTCATTCTGAAACTAGGTGTGTGGTAATCGTGTTTTAAATGTTGATTATCTTTTGAGGTTTCAGCAGCATGTGGATGTGGGCTGGGTTGCTGATGATTCAGAGGAACATGTCCCCATACTTCGAAGTCCGCAGGGTGGGTATCGGTTTAAATAAGCAGATGGGACCCCCAGACCAACGGTTCATGAGTGGAGCTAGGGTGGACTGGAAGCTGAGGTAGCATGATGCTGTGCAACGTTTATACGGCCTACATATCCACTACATCACACGCATGCACCCTGCCCAAGACGTTCTTATAACCAAGCCCCTGAAACTGGGATAGGCGGTGTGGACCACAAGAATTTGACATCTACACGTAACCTACGGCACCAGCGACTGAATTGAGAGGCAGGTATTTCCTGCTGTTGACAACAGGTGTCAGCAAAGTCGCGAGTCACATGATCGCCTGTGCTGCGGCCGGAACCAATCACAAGACGGCTACTTCATTTTGCGCAGACCTTGCCAGTTCAAGTTAGGCATGGTATGATCCTTCGTCAGCTGCCATTCGGTGTATAAAAAGGAATGCAGGAAGTCGGATCGTCAGGTGTGGGACTGTCGGGGGCGAATGAAATAGTAACCTTTTGTAACTAATTTGATTAGTCCGTGTGCCTGCACTATCACCATGTAATTTGAAGTAATTTGCCACACCTTACAGATCAAGTGTGTTCCTGTTGCCGTAGTACTTTAATTTATTTATGAAGCATAACACAAAACTTTTCGCGATTTTCATACTAGACCTCGCAATGCATATCGGAAAAAAATAATTTGCATTTTTCCTCTAGTCATGTGAAATCTAATTTTAGTACAACAGGCATAGAAATGTCCATAAAATCCTGTTCCCAATTAAAAATTTATTACATTATAACCAAAACTGACAGAAATTAGCCTCCTTTGCTTTCGTTAACTGAAAATTTCTACTTATTATGACCCGCGTGGGACTACGTAGGTTTCGAGTTCATCAAGGTGATCGCCTCCTCTCAAAAGAAAAATGGGCCTATTGCCTACACCACACTTTTAGCACATGTTGGATGTGGAGTTTCAGAACCCACAGTCGATATTTCTCGTTGCATTCTGCATTACGTATGCGGCTTTTCGACATCTGTTTTATTATGAGCACGAACACAAACCTTTAAACATTATGTATTAATTTATCTGCTACAACATGTTTCGCCCATTTGTGTAAAAATTGCCTGACAAAAGTAAAAAGCTTGTGCAGTCTGTACACCTTAGTATGGTACCGTGGGTAGTGCGTATACTCGTGTTTTGGTGTGTTTAGCTTAGTATTCTCTTGAATTGGATATCCTTGGTCGTCTTGCTGTTTTGGAGGACCTTGTGTTCTCGAATAAAAGGCAGTGATTTTCTAAATACGTTGCCGCATGTACAGACCGGTTAGGTAATCCAGTGGTGCTAGAGAACTAAGGCCGGAGGTAACGTGTTTTGTGTCAGCGACTGATCCATTCCCTAAGACAAAACACATAACAACCAAATGATCCAGTCGCTAACACAAAACACGTAACTCCTAACAGACTGTTACGTGATGTATATGCATAAAAAATTGTAACTCATCTTGCACTAGAGTAACACTGGATTACGTAACGGATTTCTACATACAGCAACATATCCAGAAGGTCATTGCCTTTTATTCGTGAACACAAGGGATTCCAAAAAAGCGAGACGAGAAACGTTATCCAGTTCAACAAAATACTAAGTTAAACACAAAACTATACAAGTGTATATACTATGCACGATACCTTACTAATGAAAACAGACTGCAGTTGCTTTTCCACTGTACTTTTTATTATATTACTACATATTTATATTATGGTATACATTCTTACTTTAAAACATTTGAATATTCCCATTAAGTGCAGCAACATACCCCATCTCTTAATTTAAAGTCTCTTATTATTCCGTTTCGGAAAAATATTTGTAAATCTTACAATAAATTATACCCACTACAAGGAGAGACTCTCTCCTCTTTATTCCTTTTGTGAACTAGTGTTCCTACCTGATGATGGCTGAAAGAGACAGCCGAAACTGTAGTAGATTTGAATAAAAATTATTACTCAAAATCTATATAGTTGTGTTGTTCGGAAAGTAAAATTAACTTTCGTGTCACTGATTATGTGTTAATGTTACTTCGTTCCAGGGAATAGTAATTTATGTATTTTAACATTTTAACTGTCAAGGTGAGGTCTCTACCTCAGTATACATTTCTATTCATGTTAATGTAATTCTACCTGATGATAGCCAACAAACGGCCGAATCAAATTGTGGTAGATGAATGAATGCATAGTGTTTACAGTGTTGTGATCGTTCTGATAATACAACAGATTTCGATTAACAAGCACAACGAGATGATACAAAAAATTCTGATTCTAAATGGGTCTTTTACTAACACCTGTGACACTATTCAACATTTCATGACTTTGGTATTTTCCGTCCTACTCTAGTTGGTTTCTTTGTATTAATGTGTTATTCATTATGATTATGAGACTTGTGCTGTCAAGTAAAGCTCTGAAAATTAACCATTTCAGCACTAACTAACAAACTAACTCCACGGAGCACATTCGCTCCTAAGAAGCCACCAGGTCATCAACTAGTCAAACATTTCCCCGCATTTTAGCCCTTTAAATGCCGAATTAAATCCCATCTGCCATTTGCTAGCATTACTAGGAAGTGCAACTATAGTAGTCGTTAGCAGGTTAAGGGTTAAGGAATTCGCAGTTACATTGCCGCATTCTGTTGTATCCCAAGAGATTTGGTGGGTAGGGAACGTAGAGTGGAATGCAAGGATGGGCACGTTAACCGAGAGGGAAATGTCGAGTGCGTTGGAACATGTCAGAATTAAAAACCACGCCCAGAGCAACACACGATGATGAGTAAAGAGCACTTGGGTTTATTAAATGATAAACTGTTCATACAATTATTTTCTGAAGGGCTGCATGCCACATCGATTCACACTGTTGCTTGAGAATGTCAAATGTAGAAGGTCTAACCAAGAAGCTTTATATAGCGAAGTTGGAGTCAGCAAAGTGACAAAATTACAGTTAGCATTCACACAGAAACTACCCCCGCCCCCTGAAAGCGTCTAGTCAAGCCTTTTTATAGATAAATTTTTGAGTTAGCTTCCGCCTGGTAGTTCATTAATATGGAAGTTTCTAAGCCTTAAGGTCATGAGATAATCATTTGTAATAGCTACCGAGTTCGTTGTACAAATGTGATTTCACCTTCTACTGCAATTACATCATCCATGCTGGACTCTGGCGCCATTTCATTATGTATTATCTTCTCAAGAGCCGGTCCCAGTAGCTGCGCGGTCTAAGGCGTAGGTCTACGGCCGCGCGCCTGCTGAGATTGTGGGTTCGAATCCCACTGGGGGCATGAACTTTTGTCTGTTGTGAGTGTTGTGTGTTGTCAGGTAGAGGTCTCTGCGACGAACTGATCACTCGTCCGGATGAGTCCTACCGACTCTGGCGCGTCGTTGTCTGTGATCTAGAAACCTCGAAAGAGGAGGCTAAAGCCCGCTAAAGGGCTGTGAATACAAACCCACAATGGGTTGTGACGCCGAGAAAAAAAATATTTTCTCAAGACATCAATGACCCTGTTAACTATGTACAAGTAGACATTTCTCCACTGCCTAACAGTCATCTTTCACTACAAAAGCTGCTGCTTCATTAAATAGTACAAATGTTTACATTAAATAAAAATAATCCTAATGGCATATCAATGATGGAGACTGATGGAAAGATTACAACACACCACCAAACCATTGCAGAAGAATTTAACAATTATTACGTGTCTGTTGTTGACAACATCACTAATAATAATCCTGTAAATAACACTGTTGGTGATTTAAACAAAAATAACCCGTTAAGTTATTTGTATTCTGCATTTCAACAGTCTTTTACAAATA
>JGI24700J35501_10930206_pt1 | contig 12149 bp, 4 predicted proteins | sample TergutTh196P1_FD_35501 | JGI IMG/M metagenome (IMG submission 35501) | reverse complement strand
TGACATGGAATATATGGCAAGAAAACTAAAGGAAGAATATGAAAAATGGGGACTGACCATAAATTTAGAAAAAAACTAAATATGTATATATGGGAGAAAGAAAAGAAATTTTAAAATTTGACGGCGGGGAAGAAATAAAACCATGTACAGAATGTACTTATTTAGGTACAAAAATAGACCAGTTGGGAGATAATACAACAGAAATAAAACACAAAATTAGTCAAACAAGAAAAGCTATAAATGTTTTAAATTCTATTTGGTGGCACAAAATTATTACTAAAACCAGAAAATTATATATTTATCAAACTATAGTTCAGAGCATTTTGGTTTATGGTGCAAGAAATATGGAAAATCCCTACCAGAGAAATAAATAAAATTTTATCTACAGAAATGGATGTGCTAAGGAGTTCAGCAAGAAAATCAAGGATGGAAAGAACAACAAATGAAAGTGTAAAGGAAATAATGGGAGTGAAAGGGAAGCCGGACATCATAGACACCATAGAGAAGAAAAGACTACAAAGGTATGGCCAAGTTAATAGGATGCCAGAGGAGAGAATACCAAAATTAATTATGGAATGGATGCCACTGGAGGGAAGGAAAAGAGGACGTCCAAGAAAAACGTGGATGGAAGGAGTACAAGCAGCCATGACAACAAGAAATTTAGAACCAGATCAATGGACAAACAGAGAGGAATAGCGTTTGGTTTCCGGAAGACGGCGACAGCTGTTATAAAACCGGATAGATATATCTGTAATTAGGGCTTTGAAGTCCAAAGCCGCGTGTGTTGTTAACTAATGGAACGAGGGATTCACGTATTCAGTTGTCCGTCTTTGTTTAATTTCCAAGTCTGAAATCGAACTGAGCACGTTATAAATGTTTTATTATAATGAGATATGTTGGATTTCTTACCTAAATATCAGCGTATTATTGCATTATTGCAATTTGAACACAATAACTTATGAACTGTCAATTGTAAAGGTTGGTAGTTCTAAGGAACTGCAGGTTGTTAGTTAAACATAATAAAGTTTATTCTCATACGTCTTATTTCTCTATCAGAAATAAACAATTTCAGTATGGATAAAGTTGGAAGTTTGTTCCATCGTTGCACCACGGATAGATGCAAGGATATTTCTGTATACGCCCACTTTCTACATCATCCCAGTAGTTGTAGTTATGAATTCCGTAGTGACCTCTGCCGTAGCCCAGGCCGTAGCTCCAGTAGTTGAAATCATTCCATGCCATCACACAGGATATCAGCAGCAGACCATACAGCAACGTAGCCTTAAAAACATAGTCGAACTATAAATAAATCAATAAACCCATTTACCCAAGTAGGAATTCTAAAAATTAGTTGAAATCAGTATTTCTCAACCTTTTTTGTTCGTGGTCCCCCTTAGAGCTTGATTGATCTGTATGACGCCCACCCTTCTTCGACTTTGTTACGTATGAAAAAAAAAAGTTACTTTATATCCGTATTGTGTGTTTACATATTCGAATATATGTACATTGCTTTTATTTACAATAATGTATCTTTTTAAATATTTTTAGGTATAACACTTTAATTATACAAGTAAACATATTGTGTTAATAATTGGCATTATATTCAATGTGTTTCTTGGGCTCGATGAATCCTAATTTCCCCCATTCTTCTGTGGCCATTTAGAAACTAAGTATTGTCCCCTGAGAGGCCATATGGCCCAAGTTGAGAACCACTGATTTAAATAACAAGAAAGATGGACACTTGTAAACCCGTGCCTCTAGAAAAACCTTTGTTACTATCCAAGACGTAGGTATTTAGTTCCTTTTTTTTTTTTTATTTGAACCATGTAACATGTAATACAGAAACACTGTCGTTAAATAATAAGTATCATTTCAATTCTGTTCACATCTGTAGAAATCCTTTATCAGAAAATACAAAATGCTGTGTGAGTGAGTGAGTGACAAAAGAATCGAAAATGAAATTGACGTTCGTGTGAGCATAACGCATTTTACGTTTGATAAGTATATGTCTATTTCGTGTGGGCATTATTTATGTTATGTTTGAGAACTACATTCATGTTTCGTGTCGGCATAAGTTATGTCATGTTTGCGAACTACACTTATATGTCGTTCGGGCATAATATATGTCATGTTTGCCAGCCACCTTTATACGTCGTGTGGGCAAAATTTATGTAATTTTCTCGGTATATTTCAGACCATTTTTCAGTGTCACAAATTTTGACAACCCCACAGTCATTGGGTCTCTTTAGTATTCTACATTAAAAATCCAAAAATCTAGTCTTTTAAGGTCGCTATTTTAAAGATTTGCCAATATTATCTCTACACAGAAATTACTAAAAGTGCGCCACAAGATTCTGAAATTTTATAGCGGGCCACTTTTCATATCTATCTTAAAACTACTGTCCTCTTCTGTTGTTTTTCTATCGTTATAAATGTTAGTAAGTAGTTGCGAACTGAGGTAGAATTTCTTCGTTACTAGTAACGAATCAAGCAAAACCTTAATTACTTCCTTTGTCAAATACTGGCACTGAAGTTATTACAGTGAAAGTCTTTAGCGAAGGAATATTCCCGGAATAGCAGCAGCGGTTCGTGCGTACTGTTACTATGCCGATTTCAGTATCGTAGTGTAAATGTACTTGCCTTTGAGATTTTATTTATTTTTGACGAAGGGTTTCTTTCAATATTTTTCCATTTAAATTTCAGCACACTATGATCTCGTTTGGTGGTCGGAAGAGCACAGTCGGTATAGCGACTCGCCACGGTCAGGACGGTTCGGGTTTTGTAACCCGGTGAGTGAGAAATTATCCGCACTCCTTAAAAAAACCTTCCCCTAACCAACCAAGCCTCCTGTACACTGGGTACCAGGACCCCTTCGCGGGGGTAAAGCGGCAGGGGTGTGGCGTTGACCACCCACTCCCACCTAGTGCCTAGCTATACTTCTACCTCAATCCCTCTACATGTGTGTTTATGACATGTAACTCGGAGAGATTTAAATTTATGTATTTGCATAATACATGTTTGATGGAAGAAGCCGGAGCTCCATTGCAGCTTTATGCTTTAGAAATAAAAATGGAATCAACATAAATTAAGGAGTTTCGCCGATAAATAATTTGATTTCTACTAAGGCCACTGTTTCAGCTCCTGAGAGAGTCTATGTTAATTGGTGCAATTTGAGATTTTCTCATTTCCCAGTGTGCGATAGTACCTGTACATGACGTCATTCTATTCCTCTTTCACTCTCTCGCAACCAAAACTCATGATCACCTAAGAGTCGTCATAACCTCCTCAAAACTCACAGAAAATTAAGGAATGTGCAGCAATGTAACAGCTGACATGATTTACCGTGTAGTTACAAATTTTGCATAAAGTTTCTTTCGAAAGAAAATTGATGTCTTTGGCACGACACATTTGATATTGATGGTACTGCAAGTTGAACTCTCATAGTAAAAACGATTCAAACGTTAGACGTGAAAATAAATTGCAGATTATATTCATGTCTATATTTTTTCGTTATTTATTCCAAACTTATTCAGTTCCATTGACCAGAGACTTATGTCTACTCTCCAGCATACTCGTATACTGGAGGTAGAAAGTTCTTTCGACAAACTTTCCGACATGTCTGTCTTGAGTGTGCATTGCTGCTGACGGTAATTCGATCGAGACATTTATCTTCTTCTCTCATTTTATTAAAAGAAGCTGTAATACTGCAGCCAGTGTACAGTTTCAAATGGCAAATGAAAAAAAAGTGCAATGAATTAACTAGGAATAATGTAACGTTTTGTCAAATCGCCCACTTCCTGCATATTGTGTTATTCTTGAGTAAAACAACATCTGATGTGGTAGGTGGTTTCAAGAAAAGTCCTGCTCTTTTAGGGTAAAAGAAAAGGTGAACGCAGTATGCTTCTTCTACACGTTGGAACTCACCTACATGCCTACACGGTGCCAGAATCTTTACAGCCGTGGGAAACACAAATTTCATAAAACTAACATTGTCAAGAACGTTCCTGGTCTTGTATACTCCGACAATACATCACCATTGTTCATATAAGGCCACACTTGGCGCCTCTTTTGATCCATGTGAAGCTAATCCAGATGCGTTCAAATCTTTTCAGGTTACATGGGTTAATATCTGTCTGTATGGTGGATAAAGAACAGTAACTTTCTGTTTTGTTTTTGTTTTTCGGAGAGCATTGAAAGAAATATAAAGCCGCATTATTCTAGATACAAACGTCCAGAAAACTCTTACAAGAGTAAAGTAATATAGAAAACCAACTAGATGCAACAATAACAATTTATTGATCTCCAAGATCAGCTCAACATGTTTCGGGCAAATTTTTGCCCATCTTCAGGAGCGCAAGACTGAGATTTTTTACAGCATATGGTATAGTATCCTGTTGTTGTGGTAGGCAGGGGTTCGGAGCGCGGCAACGTGGCACTACGTGTACGGTATGAAGGAAGCTGCTTGTCTTGCGCTCCTTAAGATGGGAAAAAGTTTGCCCGAAACATGTTGAGCTGATCTTGGAGATCGATAAATTGTTATTGTTCCATCTAGTTGGCTTTCTATATTACTTTACCTACATTGATGATGCACGGTCAAACACAAATCAGATCTTACAAGAGTTTTCGTCGTGCTCTGGAAGGTAGAATGCATTCCTGCATTTTGATTACTGAGATAACTTTTTTCCTGATAGCAAATTCTTTTGGTATCAAAGAAACATATAAGATTTATTTTATTTTATTCCTCTCACTATAAACCGGTAATTATAATTCCATTCCTGTTAAGACTCATAAAAAATCTAAAATTTAAGTATTTTCATCTTATTTGTCATATTTAGTTATAGCATGGCTTTGTTGCAGCTTTCATGTCATGACCTAATCATATATTTAGTTTCGTTTATATTTACCTGCAAAAATGTTTATTTTATAATAATAAAAAGTGTGCAATTTTATGTTTAAAGCTGTGTTGGAAGGCTGTGTTCCTCTTTGGCTGTCCATGTGCTCTTCCCATGAAAGGAGCTTATAGGAAGCCTGTGCTTGTGTCCCTGTGCTCTGCCTATGGAAGAAGCTGGCAGGAAGTTTGTGCCTTTGTCGTTCTGGCTCTTCATGTATTGCGCCCATAAAGGAAGTTTATAGGGAGTCTGTACCTTTGTCCGGCTGGCTCTCCGTGTGCTTTGTCCATGAAAGAAGCTTTAGGAATTTCGTGTTTTTGTCCGTCTGGCTCTCCATTTGTTCTTTCCATGAAATAACCATATAAGAAGTGTGTATGTGTGTGTGTCTGTGTGTGTTTCCCTTCGGCTGTCCATGTGCTCTGCCCACGAAGGAACGGTAGTCGTCCTGTCTCTTTGTAATTTTAGATGCTTCAGAATTGTCTGCGGTAATAATCGGGAAAATATTCTGAGTTCGGCTATTGTAAGTTGAGGTTGGCGTCATTAATGAACACTGACGTAGTCGCACCAGTTAAGCGACAATATGCTACACTTTATTGGAATTATTATTATTATTATCATCATCATCATCATTGTTCTTTTTATATGTAGCTGTGCCATACACAATGACTAAATCAACGCCGTTCATAATGCCTTGGTGCTACTACGCTGCCAAAATCCTGTGTCACAGATGTCAACACTGATAATACGTTCCACTGCTCCGCATCTTATCTACCAGTCGTCCGTTCAGCTACAGGTTCTGCACTGAGCTGGACCATCCTCCACAGTGCTTAGAGTGCGTACATGAAATCCCACCAAAGAGCGAGCAATCATTCCACTCACGTTTGGCGTCGGTTCGCTCTCTCTCTTTCTCTCTCTGTTCTATGGCTCTTCGGTCCGTATTCGGGTTGTGCCTCCCCAATTTTCTTCCTCCAATTCTATTTAGCGCTGCTGACTTCCAGTTTCGTACAGTACCTGGAGCACGGCGAGTGCATCCTTCTGTACACTATTCTCCTACCTGATACGTGATCTTCCTACTAGCCTCTTACCTCCGAAACTTCCTCCTAAAATTCAGTTTGGAATGCGATGGTCTAACAAATTTATAACGTCACCTGCCCGCTTGAGTCTCTTTAATCGGATATATGTTGAAAGAGGAATATACTTGTACATCCTCTACAGCTCTGCATTTTATCTGATTCTCCACAATCCTTGTGAGCTGGTCGAAATATTTTTCGGAGGATTTTCCGTTCAAAGGAATCGATTTTATTCATGGCTTGTTTAGGGAGAGTCCATGATTTACTACCATACACCATAATACTATGAGTGAGGTTTTATATAATGTCACTCGAAATCCCCAATTCCTGTCACGACATTTCAACAAATAGACAAGGTAGAGAAATAGGCCCTATTGGCAGCTTGTATTTGTACCTGTACAACTGCTAATTTTTCATTCTTATTGGTTAAGCGGTTACCCAAATACGTACATTCATTAACAATCTCCACATTATATTCACCAACGTTAATTCTCTGTGCTACTTGTCGTTTCTTTTCTGGGATTTGAACCTTTGTTTTTGACTCATTTATTTGAAGACCAGCCTATTCCAGCGGCAGCGCGGTCTAAGGCGTAGGTTTGCGGCCGCTCGCCTGTAAAGATTGCAGGTTCGAATCCAGGCGGGGGCATGGATGTCTGTCTCTCGAGAGTGTTGTGTGTTGTCAGATAGAGGTCTCTGCGACGCACTGATCACTCGTCCAGAGGAGTCCTACCGAGTGTGTTGCGTCGTTGTGTGTGATCTAGAAACCTCATGAATGAAGAAGTTATAGCCCGCGTTGGGGAGCAGCCCCACGAGAAAAAAGAATTAAGACCAACTTTTTTCCCCTTCTTTGTTCAGATCTTCAAAAAACTTCCTTTGCTGCTCTTAAGGACCTACCCATCAGATTTATATCATGTGCGTACGCGATCATTAACAATGATTTATACTAAACGTGCCATTATGTCAGTCTGCAGCTGTCTAATGATACGTTCTAATGCGAGGTTAGAAAGGAGAGGAGACAGCCCATGTTCATGCTTCAAACCTTGCTTTACTGCGAAGAGTTTCCCAATTCAATCTGTATTTTGACGCATGCCAGTGTGTTCTACATTGCTAACTCTACTACTATTGGCGTCTGCTACCAAACTGAATATAGGAGTTTGCTGCACACTTAAAACTAATTTCGGGTTACTGTAAAACTTTGCTTGATGCGGCACGTTGCATTTAAGGAAAGGTTAATACTACATTTACTACAGTACGTGTTTATGTAAATATGCCCTCAATTGGACGCCATGTATGTTGCAGCATAATCCGTGAGTAATGTAGTACAAAACAATTTTCAATGCCTACACGTAAACAAATCTGCGTGAATGACAAGATTAAACAGTGCATACAATAATAACATTAGCACTCGCTACAGCCTTGATGAAATGCGGTTTGTATTTCTCACACAACCTTGTGAAGGAGAGTGATAATCATGTATACCATCCTAGTCAATGTCACAAAATTCAACAATTTGCGCGGAGTGAGTGCCTGTTTTTTGAAGTGGTTAGCAGAATAAACAACAATAAATGTCCTGAACGCCATTCGCTGGATTAACGTCAAAAAGGCAGGCAATATACTGTACTTAAAGGGTAACAATGAGGCTTGTTAGGGTAAATATTGTTTCCGTGGAAAGCAATAAGTACTACATATTCTGAGTGTGTCTGTAGCCTTAGTTATGCAGCAAGCAATACACATGCGCCATATTAAATTGCCATGTGGGGCCTGTCCTTCTCTGCCATATTTTTCCACATTATCTCATAAACGGCACGATTTTCGGAAAAATGATTGAACATAAAATGACTTTTTAGGGCCGCTCGCAAAATTGCGAAAAGTGACTAATACCTTTGTCATGTCTGTCCATAAGTCTGCCTGTCTGTCTGTGCGTCTGTCCGCATGGAACAACTCGGCTCCCACTGGACGGATATTCCAGCAATTTCACATTCGGCTATTTTAAGAAAATTTGTTGAAAATAATCAAGTGTCATTAATATCTGACAAGAATGACGGGTACTTTACATGAAGACCAATGCACATTTTTTATTATATCTATCTTCGTTCTTCTCGGAATGGGAAACGATTCAGACAAAAATTGTAGAGAAAATCAAAACACATATTTTACGTTCAATAAGGTTTTTTTCGAACATCGCGCGTTTATGAGATAATTTGGAAAAACATTGTAGAGCGGGGCAGACCAGAGATGACAATACAGTGCTTGCTGGATACCCAAGTCTATAAACACACACTCAGAATATGTAACATGTATTGCTTTTCCACTGCAACAATGGTTGCACGAACGCGCTTCATTATTACGTTATAATACAATGCCATTCTTGTTGGAATTTCGCTGCAAAATTTGTCTGAAACTTTTATCATTCTAAGAAGAATTCAGCGAGGTATGATTATAAATGTAAAGCACCCGTTACTGTTGTTAGATTTTAATGAAACCTAAATTTTCTCAACAGATTTTCGCAAAATATTAAAAAAAAATTTCATGAAAATCCGTGCAGTGGGAGCCGAGGAGTTCCATACGAACAGACAGACGGACAAACATGACGAAGCTAATAATCGCTTTTCGTAATTTTACGAAAGCGACTGAAATTCTTTCTATTATTCATATGCTGCTGGTTTGCCTTAGTCCTCAGATAATCACACCTATGCCACCCAACTATATTTTGTTGGTAAATTATTTTTAGATCATATTTAAGAGATTCAGCTGGAAGATTCAGCGACTCCGTTTCATTACAAGCGAACAGTATGCCTTCAAAAATAACACTTCACAAATCATACTTTGTTAAAGAACGCGGAAGGCACTACCCGCGATTTCAGCAATAACCCAACTGCAGTGTCATTATTCCATGTATTAGAATCCATGTTCAAGGACATAAATAAAATGCTACCGGACTTACGTATGTCCAGCGATTTAGTTAATAATCGGTACTGGACATCCATCCTCATTACTCTTAATAAGTTGTGACTTTCAAGAGAAACCATGCAGTAAAAGCCACGCTTTATTTAAGGGTCTGAAAAAATTTCTGTCTTAATTTCCACACTCCTCCCATGAAGGCGATGTTCGGTGGTAAGCGGTTATGATTTAATGAGAATCCATGCAGTGAGAGCTTCGGGTCATACGTGAATTTCTACCCACAATTTTCATAATTCTTGAGAGATTTCTGTGAAATTTGGACCTATACTCGTATTTGATGTAGGAACAGCTCGGTTCTTATTGAACGAATTTTCATGAAATTTAATAGAAATTTTTTTTGCAAAATCTGTCGCGAAAATTCAATTTTGATTCAAATATGACAAGAAGAACCTATACTGTACGTGAAGGCCAATATGCATTTATGATAACATCTCGCTGAAGTCTTCTTACGTACAGAAGATAAAAATACACATTTCATGTTCAAAACTTTTTTCCGAAAATCGTAGCTTTTAGGAGATATGCAGAAAAAACTAGGGTAAGAGTCGGAAAGTCCACGGATGGCAGTATAATACACCGCATATGTTTTGCATGCCAAATAACTAAGGCCATGAACACACACTCAGCGTATGTAATACTTCTTGCTTTTCCACTGTAGCAAAGGTTAGGTGAACGCGCGTCAATGTCATTTGTACATTGCTAGCTGTGTTTTTTTACTGTTGAAGCCGACCTAGTATCTGCAAATTAGGAAAGTGGAGGAGATGCATAGGTGATACGAATTCTAGTAACGTTTGTTATGAAGATAGTAGTAGGTGTTGCTGGCTGAGAGAAAGGCCTGATACTGGGAGTAGATGTCATGAAACTCCAGGTTCTGCATAGTATCAGCTGTTATTTTTTGTCTGCTTTTTTCGTCAGTTACGTTCGTAAGGTATGCGGAGACAAGTGACTGCATCACATATGCTTAAATATTTCAGTGACGATCTTAGACAGATCATTCGGCTGGGAAGCTCTCTTAGCGAATCGCATACGACATGGTCTTGGCCGAAGCAACTGGCGTCAAAACAGGTTAAATTCTGGCTTACGTCTCGTGGTACTGGACGTGTTAGCGACGTGGCCTTGTGACGTAGGGTACATGCGTCAAGCCTGTGTTCTTCTTACAGGATTCTCCTTCGTCATCGTTGTGTTAGACCAGGTCATCAAGAAAGGTATTTTCATCAATGTACCAAGCAATTAAACAAGTCGTTCTTGAGAAATTAGCAGTTCCCCAGACTGTAAATTTAAAAAAATGCTCTCATTTTTTGACACCCAAAGGTTCATTATCACGTTCACAAGATCCTCCCACTGGCCTTTTTAGGACCTATATGAATCCATTTCATACCTTCTCATCCTTTTGTTGAATATCAATTTTAATATTATCATAACATCAACGTCTACTCGTTCCAAGTGGTCACCGTATTTCAGGTTTTTCCACTAAAGAAAGTATGTATTTCATTTGACACACACGTAAGTGTGAGTCACTTGCCCACCATTTCTTCCTCCCGTCTTTGATCATCCAAATAATACATGGCGAGCAATACAAGCCCTAAAGTTGTTAATTATGAAATTTTCTTCAGTCTCCTGGTACTCTTCTTGTTCGCTTGTTCTGAAACACCCCCAATCTGTGTTTCTGCCTCATTGTGAGAAAACAATTTGCACAACATCCGTATGGTTGATTATTAATTTATTTAAAGATATTTGTGATTGAAAGACAGCATAACGCCAAATTACTGTAATGAATGATGATAAGGTAAGTACTCGAAAGACGCTGTTTACTAAGAAAACAACAAATCGCCAAAAGCAACCCTGGCGACTATCGAAGTGACAGCTTCTCAAAACAAGCCTCGAAATTTGCTGTTATGGCAACCTGCTGAATACCTATGTCCACAAAATAAGAAGGTCCGTCACAATCGCCGTCACGACAGTCCATCATTCGACAGCGTCAACGAACATTGAGCTTGGGTGGCTAGCACACCTGTTTGTTATTCTGAAGGACTCTGGTTCTATTTTCGGCCCAGATACCAACTATTTTGTGGGCCGCTTTTGTGTTTTCCCCTTTCCTACAGGAAAATGCCGGATAGTACCTAAAATTATATTGCGACCACTTATTTTCTTATCTTTTTTATTTCTTTATCCTCTAATCACACTATTTTCCGAAGCTCTACAGTATGAGCCACTGACAGAGAGGTTAAGTAAAGCATTCGTAATTAAATAATCAATAAAAAAGAACCATCCTGTTCTCTCTTTAATACGAGGAAATGGAAAAGTTTAGCCAACTAATAATCAAATATGATGCCGATGGTAATTCCTGAAATAGTCTTCTGCTAGAATACGTTCAAGCTAACCTATGTTTTTATTATTCAGATTGACGAATGTTTAATTATAACTGTTGACAGGTGGCAAGAAATCTTTATACACTTACGTTTCTAAACACTGGATCAATCCATTTCAGTGCTCCAGAATTAATTTTTTGTTGTAGATTAAAGAGACATATGTATACATAGGTCTTCCAAACGATACCACTACAATACTTTGTTGCCCCTCGCATCTCATGTGAAGAACTTGATCCTTGTTATTTTGACGTTATCACAAGGCGAATTCACTTACCATCTCAGTGCTAATTAAGAGGCGTTGACCAAAAGGTGGAATGAAAGTGCCTGCGCCGCAGACCGGAGCAAACTGCGACAAATCTTAAATTCCATGTTCCATAAGGAATATTAGTCATCCTTTGTGGTCTTGTTTACGATTCGTAGTTGGCCTTGTACGAATTAGTCAGGTTGTCATGTTGCTATTCAATCTGTACATAAGGTCAGACCCGCATTGAGGCTCAGAGGAATGACAAATTGAACTTTGGTTAGCTTGTCGCTAACCGATGAATAAAGGAGCAACAAACCTCACAAATATTAAAAGTAAAATTGTTCCATTGCTTAATTAAGCACAATGTCATGAAGACGGAAACGGAAATGGAGGTATATCTCCAGGAATCGGTGAGTTTATGTTCGGAGAAAGACCTTGCAATACCGCCGGGTAGAAGAATGGACAAGGAGGCTGAAACTGCTAGGTCATTAAGGGATACAGGCAAGATGGAAAGAAAATATCATTGTATATGTTCTTTTGGGTATTTCCCCGGCGTCAAATTGTAGTTGGCCGACGTTTCGGAACCTTGTGTCAGTTCCATCTTCAAAGGCTGGGTGAA